>Ga0272442_10000383_pt1 | contig 72485 bp, 64 predicted proteins | sample SSMForm2O_FD_200262 | JGI IMG/M metagenome (GOLD analysis project Ga0272442, IMG submission 200262) | Marine sediment archaeal communities from Little Sippewissett salt marsh, Falmouth, MA, United States - SSM-Form-2O | ecosystem: Environmental > Aquatic > Marine > Wetlands > Sediment ...
GGATAAGAGGAGCGGCATTAATATTTAACAGCAAACGCCTCAAATCCGTTCTGAAGACGAACAGGAAAGTAAAGGACTGGAAAAGGTGATTTATAGTTAATAATTTAGGTTTGACCCCTCATTTACCCAGGAAAGAGTACCTCTAAGAGGAAGACTGCCGTGAATGAAGATATAACCCGAACAACAGGAATCTCCTCCTGGTATGATGGGCTTCTCTATCGTGCAATCATAAGCCCGCTTGCCAAATCGCTGGCAAATTCTGTGGCCGAATTGATCGAAGAGAATAGCAGTGTTCTCGATGTTGGATGTGGGGTGGGGCAACTGGCATTCATACTCTCTGGAAAATGCAAACAGGTGACTGGGATCGATTTCTCAAGCCGGATGGTAGAGTATGCATCCCAACAGAAGACAAAACGCAATCTGGGAAATGTCGATTTTGTATATGGAGACGCAGCAAGAGTATCAGAGATCTTTTCCCAAAGCTTCGACTATGTAACCGCATTGATGTGTCTGCATGAAATGGATTATCAGTCTAGGCATCGGGTGATAGCTGGCTGTCTGGAATTAACAGATCGAGTAATCTTGTTGGACTATGCGTGGCCGTTCCCCAGAAACATTGTTGGGGCGGTCCAGACTTTGATAGAATTATGCGCAGGCAAACGGCACTATGCTGGTTTCAGAGACTGGCAGGAACGTGGTGGAATGGATGGGTTCATTAAACAAGAGAACTTAGATGTGCAGATGCGAAAACCCTGGCAAGATAGAATAGGGGAAACGGTAATAGTCTCTGGTCGCAATCAGTAACATCAAGTTCGATATGATCAGTAAAGGAGAGAGGGACGCTCTTAAATAAGTAAAAAATCAGCAGTCGGTAAGTCAATAAAGAGACTGGAAAATTTTTTTGTGAATAAACCTCCTCAGAAATAATATTTAATCTCTACAAAAGAAAAGTCGGGATATGCGCCGAATTCGCTTTTCAGGCGCAGTCCCCGGGCCTTCCTTCCCGTTGCTATTACCATTCCGGCGACAAATTCCGCGTTATCACCCAGTGAATAGATGACGGTGGGATCAATGAGCATGCTCTTATCATTAATGTTCACGATAACGGCAAGTGACACGATCAGCAGCGGGGTGACCTCATAGCTTCCCAGCACCCCCAGGTAGTGTCGTGAGATATTATAAAAATCCCCCTGCATGATCCGCTCTGAAAGGACTTTTGTAAGATAGCGAGATGAATGGGGCGTTCCGAACCCGTTGTAGAAATATTCCGCTGAAAGATAGAGGTCGTTTTCAAAGCGGTATTCCGCTCCCACAACAACCTGGAAAAAATCATTATCATTCTCGGCCCAGTAGCAGGCTGCCGCCCCCCGGATTCCGATCCCGGGGCCCGCTTCACCGCTGAAATCAGCCCCGGCAAAGGCGTCTTCACGGTACCGTCCGGCCATGAGGGCAACATCAAAATCACGGATGTTCCCGAACACCCGGGCAAGGAAGGCGCTCTCATCAAGCCGGAAATACTTGCCGGCACCGTACAGCAGGGTAATGCCGCTGAACTCCCCCAGGGCAATCTCCGCAACAATTGCGTCAACGCCGGGCTTGTAGTCCCGGTCGAACTCATACGGGGAAAAGGACGTTAACAGATCACTGGGGTTCCAGAAATAGGTCGTGCCCAGAGAAATTGCCTGCCTGCCGACGGTAACATCACACCGGGGCAGATGCAGGGTAACATTTGCACGGTCAACAGCGGTGTAGGCTGAAAAATCCTCATGAGTGCTCTGGGTGTGTGTCCACCGGTGCGCCCTAAAGCGCTCCGAGCTGCTGAATGTTACAAGGCCGGAAGGAGCCGCGGCATGGGGATTAATCATGCCCCCTTCCAGGAGATGGAATTCAAATGAGGCCCCGTCCGTGGCGGACCCTGAGACAATCAGGCGCAGAAGTGTCAGGCCGCCGTCACGGCCTTCGCTGAAATCGCTGTCGTGGATGCCGAGGTAAAAACCCTTCAGGTTTCCGGAAAGTTCGCAGTCAAGGTACCCCGCATCTATGAGACGGACTGCCCGGGCGGGTACTACGAACAAAGACGAGTAAAAAACAAACGCCGCCAGGAATATGACTGCCGGGATGACGGGCCGTGGTGTCATTTCATTACGTCCCTGTCCACTGTACCGTCCTTCAGGGTTATCAGGCGCCGTGCCCGCTCCATAACGGCGGGGTCATGGGTTGAGAAAACAAAGGTTATCTGCTTGGTCCGGTTAAGCTGCTCCATGAGATCAAGCAGCTCCGCTGCCGTCTGGGAATCAACATTGGCGGTGGGCTCATCCGCAAGCACCAGGGCCGGCTCCGGGGCAATGGAGCGGGCAATGGCAACCCGCTGCTGCTGTCCTCCGCTCATTTCGCTGGGAATCCTCTGCTCGAGCCCTTTAAGCCCAACCTCCTCAAGCAGACTGATGACCCGCTCTCTGCGCTCTTCTGCGGGGCACTTTTGAAGCAGCAGCACAAACTCGGCGTTCTCATAGGCGGTGAGCACGGGAATCAGGTTGTAGCTTTGAAAGATAAAGCCGATGCGATTGAGCCGCATCTTCCCCAGCTGCCCTTTGCTCATGGCGCTCAGATATGTTCCTTCTATGGACACGCGTCCCCTGGTGGGCTTGTCCAGCCCGCCGATCATGTTGAGAAGGGTTGTTTTTCCGGAACCCGACGGCCCGGCAATTGCGGCAAATTCACCGCTTTGAATGGAAAGATCGACCCCTCTGAGGGCGGGCACGCTCACCTTTCCCTGCTGGTAGAACTTTGTAACCCCTTCCACCCTGACGATTTCGGCCATAGCCTGTTTCTCCATCGTTGTTAGAGAATTGTATATCTCGTGTTAAAATCTTTTACATTTGAGTTATTCTTTTTCCCCATTGCAGCGCAGCCGAGTGCAGGGATTTCAGTCGGGGTAAAGGGTCGACATGTCTGAGCGAAGCGAGTTTGTTGGCCCGCCGACTGAAATCCTGCCGCGAGGGCAACCCCGACCCCTGTCGGGGTCAAGTTGCAGGGTGCCTTTTCTTTTGAATACTTTTCTTTGGAGCAAGCAAAGAAAAGTATTATTATCGTTCCGTCCGTTCCTCCGGAAACTATATCTTCTCAACTGCTCGGCAGAAACCCATACAGATACACTGTCAGGGGCCGCTCATGCCGGCATACGGCATCCAGTATCCAGAAACCAGCATCAAGTCCATCATCTCCCCTTTTTCAACACCTCGATGGGAACGGAGCGGGCCGCCTTAACCGCGGGATACACACCGATCAGGACAACCATGAGAAAGACCAGGGATACGATGATGACCAGGTGGTCCATGTAAAGGTCAGCGTAAAGAACGGGGTCCAGTGCAACGCCCGAAATGTCCATATCCTCAGGAGTAATCATGGTGAGATCAAAGCCCTTTACCGTGAAATAGTAATTGCAGGCAAGCCCGAGTACTGTGCCCACCGATACCCCCAGAAGGCCCAGCAGCACTGCTTCCGTGAGGATCAGCAGCAGGAGGCTTGCCGGTCCCATCCCCAGGCACAGCAGCACGCCGAACTCATACCGCCGTTCCAGCACGGACATCAGAATGGTGTTTAAAATACCCGCGCCGATAATAATAAAAATGATGACCTGAAAGATATAATTTGAGCCCCCGTCAAGCTCGACATAGGCCGCCAGCTCCGGCATGACCTGCCGCCAGGACAAAACCGCTGCCTCCTTCACCTGTGCCAGAGACATCTTCAGCGTTGCTATGACACTGTCGGTCTGGCGCTGGTTGTCCAGATAAACGGCCAGCTGGGTCACCTCTTCAGGTTCCATCCCCAGCAGCTTTCGTGACCGCTCAAGGGGTATCTGAAGCACATAGCCGTCTATCATATCAGAGCCGGTCCTGAAAATCCCCACAACACGCAGCAGCTCTGCCGATATGTCGCCCTGCAGGTTGTTGGCGGTTATTACCATTTTACTGCCCACGGTAACCTTGAGTTGCTCGGCCATTTTGGTGCCTATCACGGCACCCCTGCCGCCGGCATTTTTTAAATAACGTCCCGAAACCATCTTTTTTATAAAAAGGGTGTTCTCTTTCTCCTGGGCGGGATCAACCCCCATAAAAGCCGCCCCCACACTGCCGTAGCTCGTGCTGATCATTGCCTGCCCCGCAACCCGGGGGGCCCAGCCGGTAATCTCCCTGATGCCGGCAAGGGTTTCAGCAATAGGACGTATATCTTTCAGTGTATAGCGGGTTGCAAGGGAGGTGCGGTAGCGCTGATGTTCAATGGTGACGTGCCCTGTTCCCAGCCGGGCAGCGCTGTCGATCATCGTTCCGTATGTTCCGTCACCCAGCCCGATAAACACCAGGGCAATTACCAGTCCGAAACAGATGGATGAAATGGTGATAAGGGTCCGCCGTCTGTTTCTCCACAGGTTTCTCCAGGCAAGCTTCACCAACCACATAGCGCGCACCGATGTATTATCAGTTAAAATTGAGCGCCTCCAGCGGCTTTAAGCGGGCCGCTTTCAGTGCCGGGTACAGTACCGCGGCAAATGAGATGATAACCAGAAAGACGGCGGCCGGCAGCACGGTCTGCGCGTTGGTCACGGCAAACCAGTGCGGTTCCGCAAGAATGCCGGCAAAAGAGAACCCGTCCGAAAAGGATGTCAAATCAAGGCCGTAACGGGTAAGATACGCGCTCAGGCCGACGCCGCACACAAGCCCTGCCCCGACCGCGCAGAGGGTCAGATAAAAGGTTTCCACGAAGATGAGGGTCATGACCTGCAGGGGCCTGAACCCTATTGCCATCATGATGCCAAGCTCCCGTATACGCTCGTAAACCGCCATCAGCATGGTATTGAGGGTAATCAGGGAGGCGGCCAGATACACGATAAAAAAAAGTATGTAAATTGAAAGGTCGGCAATATCAATCATGTCGGATATCGCGGGAAAGAGTTCTTTCCAGGTCTTGACCTCAAGTGCCGGGATGCCGCCGGCGATAACGTCCCTGAGCTCACCAAGCTCCTGCCGGTCGTGAACGCGCCGGATGGCAATCTCTGTTGCAACATCGCCCATGCTGAAAAGGTCTCTGAAATCAGCAAGTGACATCATAATGGCAGAGCGGTCTATCTCTTCGCCGATTCGGTTCAAGATCCCCGCCACCGTGTAGATGTCATTGCCGATGGAGCCGTCTGCCGCCTGGGTAACAACTACCAGCTCGTCGCCCACCGTCACGTCAAGGGTAACGGCGATTTTGCTGCCCACGATCACCTCGTTTGCCCCCGCAAGAAAGGCGCCCCGGAAAAGGTGCCGGTGAAAGCGCGTCACGTTTTTTTCCCTTGCCGGATCAATACCCAGGATCTGTGCGCCCGATGAGTTCTCGTCGTGGCTGACCAGGCCGAACCCCTGGAGCCTGGATGCGGCCCTGGCGCCGTTTTTTTCTATTGACGAGATGATTGTATCCGGGCGGTCAATCACCTTGTAAATGGACCGGTCGTCACGATAGCCGGGAACATGAATCTGTATCTCCCCGGGCCCCAGCAGGGTGGCATTGCGTTCCATCTGGTTGAGCAGCCCCCACACCAGCCCCGAATAAGCAATCATCAGCGCAAGGGTTACAATCATTGAAAACTGGGTGATGAGGGTCCGCCGTTTGTTTCGCCAGATATTGCGCCATGCAAGTTTCAGATACACGAGCACGCGTTCTAGTCTCCCTTCTGCTTTAACGTCCTGAGACTGAAAAAACTGTCGGCAATGTCGATGTCAAAGGTCAGGTCGGCATAGATAATCCGGGTGAATTCACCCGGTTTGTCATAGGGTATAACGTTGAGCTTTGTGGGCAGCATCCGCCCGCCGATTGTTTTGACGTCACTGAGCACGATTTTTCTGACGGGTTTCTCCTGTTCATCAAAAAACTCTTCGGAAAGGGGGATAAGGTCTTTCTGCTGTATAAGGATAACGATCTTGCCCCACACAACCGCGGCCTCCTCTTTGGGGGTAAGTGTTATCTCATACACATCCTGCCCGTCACGGCTGCCGGAGAAGGTGATCGTGTGGTGATAATCATCGGCAAGGGTGCTTTCCTTTACCACATCGTCATTGGTAAAGTGGCTTCCCATCCAGCTTCCCATCATCAGCGAGGACGGGACCTTGACAACACGGTTGATTTTGGGCAGGTAGTTCCACAAATTGTTCTTCACCTTGAGGGAGGCGACCCCCTTCTCTTTTTTGGGGTATTCAATCCGCACCAGGGTGTAATCAAGCCCCTTGGTCCACGACCGGATGCGAAGGCTGCGCTGCCAGTGCGCGGTCTTGATGGTCATCTCATAGGTGCCGGTACTGCTTTTGCCCCGCCACATCCTGTCGATATGATCAAGAATCGCCCTGGCAGAGTGCTCGTCAGGACGTGCTGCGGAAAGGGGAAACAGGAAAAATGATATGGCGGTCAGGACGAAAACAAAAAAAATGTTGTGTGTCTTCATTATCATAGGACTATCTGCTCCCTGCAAACGGATATGAAAACAGCTCACTTAGATATATCATACTTGAAAAAAAAAATTCAATGACCAATTGTTCTCATTACCGCTTATGTCCCGGGCCGGGATTCTTACTGCCCTGTGGCGGGCACATAAATAATGCCGGGCCTGATTTTAAAGCCGGTTGCTGGTAAAAAGACAGCAGGACCGGCATAGGCTATCGTCCCTTTTTTCCTGTAGGACCGGATAATCTCCCCCTCAATGGGATTCCGGGTTTCAGGCCGTATCTCCCAGTCATATATGATTGCCGAAAATTCCTGCTGCGCAATCTTTTCCACAAGTGAGCGGGGATAGGTGTCGGGGAATCCTATGAACACATCCTCAACGGGCATTTTGTGAACAAACACCGGCTTGCCCGCCATGGCAGGGTACCATGAATGAAACGGCATATACACGTCCCCCGGAAAATCTGAAATGGTCTTGATAACCGCCTGCCCCGCTGCCCTGTCATGTTCAGTGGGTACGTGATGCAGGGGATTATAGCGAAGAAGGACAAACTGGACAGCTATGGCGCTGTACAGCAGACAGGCCAGGAGTATGGTATGGTTTCCCTTCTTCAGGATATGTCCCGCAATAATGCCGAAAAAAAGTATCATAACGGCAATGGCAGGGATGATGCCGTTAATGTGTCCGCCGAATTTGCAGCGCATCGAGATGCTTGCAAGCAGTGCCCCGGCCATGGCAAGGATGAGAAAAAAGGTTGCCGCCCTCTTCCCGCGCAGTTGGGTCGGACATAACAGCCAGGCAATGATGACCGTCACGATTACCGGAATGTTGCCCAGCAGATCAACGGTAAAAAAACAGTAAAACTTTTTCAGGCTCCCGTAGTCCTGGAGGGCAAGGTGGGTATACTGGCGGTATATTTCAGAAAGGCTGGTGTCGTGTGCCAAGGCTTTATATCCGTAGTGCTTCAGCGGGACAAGAAAGCTGTAAAACCAGTACCATCCGCCGGTGGCACGGTTCATAAGCAGGTTGCCGCCCACAACACAGACAAGGCTTGTCCCCGCGTAGATAAAAAACTGCCGCTTCCCCGCGCCCCAGACAAACAGCGCGCATGCTATGATAAAAAAAACGGCGGACTGTTTTGTAAAGTATGCCAGGCACAGGACCAGTGCCGACACAGCGGCCCCGGCGGATGAACGCGCGTGGTAGCGCGCCAGATAGAGCCCCGCCAGCGAGAGTGCAAGAAACAGCGAATCAACACGCCCAACGTCATACCAGAAGTCGCTCACGCCGTAGCAGGCGTAAAAGAGTCCTGCCGAAACAAGGCCGGCAAATCCCGATGCCGTTTCCCTGAACACGAACCGGTATATGATACAGCCTGAAACCAGGGATGATATAACCGATACAAGCCGGGCAACAAAAAATCCGCTGCCCAACAGTTTGGCAAGCAAGCCGGTGACCCAGTAGTAGAGGGGCGGATACAGGAAAGGAACAAACTCATGGTTGGGCGCGGGGTAGACGCTCCGGCCGGTTGCCACCCGCTGCATGCCGGCAATAAAATAGCCTTCCAGCCATTCGAGCTCAAAAGGATAGAACAGCCGCTGAAAAACCATGACACAATAGCACAGGGTAAAGTACACGGCCGGCAGGGCTGCCGCTGTTTTAAGAATTGCCAAGCGGTTTATGGCTGATGGCTGCTGTGTGGTCATGGTATGGGTATAGTACTATAAACCTTTCTTCTCCAAAACAATTATTACGGTAAACGAAACAACCGTACAAACAGGCCTGTTCCATTATACCCGGTCGCCCTTCCGTCAGTGCGGTCCCCTATGCCGGTGCGCTGACATGTCTTTCCGCTGCTTTATTAACAGCACAATGAAAAGCCCGATCATAATACATGCCCCCATAAACGGCAAAGAAACACATGCGGTGCTGATGATTCCCTGTCCCCGGGCAATAATGGCGGCAACAGCGTATGGGGGAAGTAAAACCATTATACACGCGGTAAGTGCCGGGACAAAAACCGCGGCGGGCATGGCCGGTTTTTCTGATGCAAACAGCCTGAGGAGAAAAAGGGCCGGAAGGACAGCCAGACAGAAATAATGCTGCCAGGAAATGTGGGGCAGAACCAGGTAAGCAAGCACGGTCAAAGAAAATGCATGATCCTCTGCCTGCCTTGTTCCGGGGAACAGTAAAAGGAGAATCACCAGCCCCAGCAGGCCCAGGCATTTCCCTGCAAACACCGTCCCGGAAGCCGACACCATGCTGTATCCCAGCACGTCACCGCTGCCCGTCAGGCGAAGCAAAAAGGCATCAATTGACTGGTTGCTCCATCCCCCGGTGCTTTTGCCCATGACCCCCGAAAGCACGTCCATATAGGCCTGGTGAAGCGGGACACCATAGAAAAAGACCGAGCATGCCATCAGGAGTCCCGCTGTCAGTATGCACCACAGCACAACCTGGTTCTTTTTTCTCAGCAGAAAGTGGAGGCAGAAAAGGATCGGTGAAAATTTCAGCGCCACAACAACTCCCAGAAGAAAACCCGCCGTGACATGCTCCTTTTTCTGCACCAGCCAGTACACAAGGCAGATAATGCCGTATATCATGATGGATGTCTGTCCAAGCTTCAGCCCGTAAAAAAGGGGGAAGGAAAACAGGTTGATTGCGACAACCACCGCCAGCCACCATCCCCGGTACGCCCTGGGGCGTGTCAGGTCATACTGCACGGCGATTACCGCTATGATCACGCAGAGATTAAGAAGCAGCCAGCCCATGGCAACGCCGGGAAAGCTGTAGTGGGAAACAAGAAGAAACGGGGTAATGAAGATGGGCATGTACACATACCGCGTAGGTACCACGCCGGGTGCCGCCTCCCGGGCGGCCTCATAGAACCTTCCTGCCCTGAGTATGAGCCCGCTTTCCGTCTGAGCATACAGGGTGGAAAGCTCCGCCGTCCGCACCATGCGTGCGGCGGTGTAATACGCAATGAGATCAACACCGTATATACCGATATGATCGCTTTTCTTGATGGTTGTCAGGAACCAGGAAAACCAGCAGACACTTGCCGCAAGCACGCAGCAAAGCATTACTCTTATTTTATATGAAGGCCGTGTGTATCTAAAGACCATACATCCGCTCCGCCTGTAATGGTTACCCTATCTTTCAGTGCCCCCGGGCCGGTGTTGCATGCGCCCCATAGTTTTGAGAAACATCAAGATGCAGTCCGGTAGATACCTGTTCGATGGTCTGCTCGGTCACGGGTATGAGCCGCGGTTTTCTCTTGAACCCGTTTTCCCCCACGCTGCCGTAGGTGAACACATAACAGCCCCGTCCGGGGAACTGCCGCATCAGATCGCGGTTTTTCCTGCCAAGGTCCATGGCGCAGATAACATCACCGTCAAGCCCGGGCTCATTCAGAAGAAATCCCTCGCCGTAAAAAAGAAGATTCGGCACCCTGGCTGTTCGGGGAATGCTCACGTCGACAAATATAACAGCATTTGTGATGCTGTTTGCCCGGACGGTTGAGCAAATATTATCGCTCACGAACCAGTAATCGGCGGCATATTTTCGGTACAGCCGGGGCATTGAAAAACAAAGCATATACAGTATGCAGCACAGCAGTATGACAAAAACCGCCGCATCGGCCTTTTGGCGGTGCGGAGAAATTTTTGCCAGCAGATTTTGCGCGGCAACAATCCCCCGTGCACTCAGCACGGCAAGCAGGGGTACCATGCTGAAAAAAAACCGCGGGCCGAAACACAGGTCCTGATAGTAGTAAAAAAAATAGGCGGCAACAAGCGACAGCCCCGAAAGGGCAAAAAGCCTGTCCCATCTGTTTTTTTTAACCCCGGGCAGCAGCACTATGAAAACAAACACAAGGCCGGGCAGCGGCCATGCAAAAAGGTACGTGTTGAGGGCAACCAGGTTGTTGTTTGTGTTCACAAGCCCCCGCAGCAGGCTGTGCGGCGGGCCGAACTGGGACGAGCCCAGAAATCCCAGTGCACTATGGTGCACCTGGTATCCGAAAACCAGGGGGCTGCCGTTGGTCAGGTGGTTGTACAGTAACATCACAAGTCCGCACACACACACCCCCGCTCCGGCTGCCAGGCCTGTTTTTGCAGGGAGCCGCGGCCGTTTCCACAACATGCGGGCCAGGTCAACGGCAAAGGGCAGCCCCACCGCGCATGCGGTAAGGGGGCGCGTTATCAATGCATATCCCAGAGCAAGGCCCGCTAAAACCGCTGCCTGCCATGAGTGCTCTTCAGCCATGACCGTATAACAATAGACAAAAACGAGGAGGAAAAACATTGTGGGAGTGTGGTTCATAAAGCTTGCGGACATAAAGAGAACAAAGGGCGAAAGAGCAAAAAGCGCCGCACTCACATACGGAATCCTCAGGTCCCGGTAGCAGTTTCCGGCAATTTTGTACACAAGGGCAACAGACAGCCCGCCAAGCAGCGGATTTACCAGCCACGGGGCCTTGAGACAGAGGCCCGCGGCAAGCAGCAGGGCGTGTCCCGGAAGGTACTGGGAATACCAAGCCTCGTTGCTGATTATCATATTCATGTATTCAAAAAATTCCCTGTGCTCCGGGGTCGGGGCGGTAAGGGCGCCGGTGAGAAAAATTTTTGCCTGAAACAGCTGGGCAATGCTGTCCTGGACGTGGGGAATATGATCAAGGGCGAAATAGGAAAAAAGACCGGCGGCAAGAAAAAAGCCCAAACACAGCAAGGACAGCACAACGCCTTCACGTGCACGGTAAAATCCGCTCTGCACAGCGACCATGAACCGTGCAAAGGGCTCCGGCATCCAGCGGCACAGGACACCGCAGCACAAACACACAGCGGCAAGGCTGATGATTATCATGACAAAATCGACAGGCGTACAGGGCAGGGCCCACTCATGGGCCCTTCTGAAGGACGGGAAATAGCCGTACAGGGGAAAAAGGGAGAAAAGAAAGAAGCCGCCCAGAAGCAATGTCCATGACGCATCCAGCAGTCGCTGTGCGTTACTCTTTTTCATGTGTATACACCGGGAAATGTGTGAGGCAACAGGTTTACAAATGGTATCAAAATATCAATATTTAACAAGACAAAAAAAGGGGTTTTTTGCACGCCGGCGCGCATACGGCGCCCGGTCTTTTTTTTAAAAGCGGTCACTGGTGTCCAAAATAATCACAAAACGCCGCACTTATCTGTTAAGGGCAAAAAGCACCATATCCCCATTTTCAAAAACAACGCTTCCCAGTGCCTTCATATCGTTGATCAATCCCTCGCTCACCGTGTAATGCACATAGTAGTCCCGCACCCTGTTGACATAGCTGTCCTGCATCCGGTAGCGGTTTATAAGCACATGGGTGACGCTATGTTTTTGCAGGATATGCCTGCGTTCCGGAAGCGCCGTATCAAGCTGGTAGAATCTGCGGCTGTCCCGCCTGCGCACGTCATTATCGGCGACCATGGGGTTGTTGTGATACAGGGCAACGATCTTGGCACCGGTAAAAGCGGGAATGAGCCATGAGGTAAGGGGATCTGAAAGGACGATATTCCCTGCTTCCAGCACACCCGCAAGCCGGCGGTACTGCGGCAGGGGATCGTTGTAGCGGTGAACCATAGGGCGCCGGGTGAAATTGATCTCATAGCCCGCCTGCTCGCAGCCGACCTTTGCCGCCTGGTAGCAGATGCTGCCGAGCACCACGATACCCAGTGCAACCGTCGCTGCCGTCCCGGCGGGCCCCTTGGCAATCGTTGATCGTATCTCACTCACGGACAGCAGGCCCAGCCTTCTCAGCAGCCAGGCAAGGCCCAGGTGCATAAAGAAGACGCAAAAGAAAACATACCGGTCGAGCAGATAGATATCAAGCAGCCCGCCCACGGCATAGATGAGTACACTGACGGCAAATCCGCAGACGATAAAAAAATAGCGCCGTTTTACAAGGAAAAAGAGTATCACCGGCACACCTAAAAAAGCGGGCCCGATCCTTATGATATTTTTTAGCTCATAAAGATACCCCTTAAAATCATACCATGGCGTTGTGGTGCTCTTGAGAAGAGCATCACCGAAGGGATAGTAGGGCCATACACACGCAATAATGACTGCCGCGGCACACCCCGAAAAATAGAGGCCAAGGTGGAGCACTCTGGCGGTGCTTCTGGACAGTATAATAAAAAAGGAGCACAGCAGATAAAAGGAGGCGGTCAGGGGGTGGGTCAGGAAAACAAACACCGTCAACAACAGGTAGCCGCCGTAGTATCGTTTCTTTGTGCAGGACATGGCGCGCTGAAGAGCAAACAGCCCGAAAAATCCCAGGCTGAAAGCGGTAATGGACGGATAAAAGGCGGTATAGCTCAGAAACCGCAGGCTGTACTCATTGCTGTACCCGAACGGCTTTCCCCAGAGGAACAAGAACGTGATAAGCACATACACCGGCATGTGCTCGTCATCAAAATATGTTTTTGCCCACAGGTAGATGCCCGACAGAAACACCAGAACGTTCACAAGCGCAGCAAGTTTTACCACCCATAAAACGGTTATCGGGGTACATTTTACAACCACTGCCAGCAGGAAAATATACGGGGTGTACCGGAGCGTTGGTTTTTCATCCGCGATCAGGGGGTTGCCGGGCGCGACGATGTTTTCCGACAGCTCCCTTATACTTGCTACGTGCTCACCAAAATCATACAGCTCAAAAAGAGAGCCCTGTTTTCCGTTAAAAATAATACATCCCGCTGCCAGAAACAGCGCCGCGGCACAGATAAGATATGTTTTTTCAACGGCCGGGATCTTCATCGACTCAAATTCTCTTTTTGAATTAACCAACGATAATTAGTATCTTTAATTTTTGTTAAAATCAAGAAAAGGTTTGGATTGATGCTTAACACGGCAAAAAAATAAAGCTATAGAGCGATGATGAGAAAAAAATCAATAACTCCTGTAATTGCCGCTGCTGCAATACTCCTGTGTGCAGGAACCGGCTGCAATAAAAATGAAGCGACAAACCGTTACGAGGCCCCGGCCGCGGTGGGCAGTGGTGGTGGCGTGGTTGAGATTACAGACCCTGAAAACCCGCTTTATGGTGCCCGGGTTATCATCCCACAGGACGCGTTATCCAAAAGCACTACCATCAGCATTGAACAGCGCAGCGTACCTGCCGAACTTCCCCCTGACTACATGCTTGCAGGCCCGTGCGTGGATTTCGGGCCCGACGGCAGCATCTTCAATAAACAGGTGGACATTATGCTTCCCTACCATGACCGGGACAGCGACGGCATGATCGACGGGACCGCCGTTGCCGAATCCCTTGCAGGTGTCTTCTACTACAATGAATCTGCAGATGCCTGGGAGGAAGTTGAAATTGTTGAGAAAAATCCGAATCGCAATATCATACAGGCCCGCACCATGCATTTCAGTACATTTCTGGTACCGGTGAGTGCCGACCCCACCGATACTTCCGCCACCGGTGAAACCGGTTTCCTCCCCGGAGAATATTTCGTCGGCAAACCGCGATTTTCCATAGATGCTGCGGGAAAAAGGGATCTTGTCAGACTGGGGTGCCTCAATCAAAACCTGACCCAGTGCAACCAGACCGTTACCTGCAAACGGTGCGGCACCCCTTATGTGCTTACCGTGCGGCCCCAGCTGACCGACCTTGGAACCATCCTGGTCGCCGCTGTTGACCGGTTCACGTGCTTTGACGGGGGATATCCCATCACCATAAGCGAAGACGGCCAATCAGCCACATTTTACGTAACCGATAATTCAAGCTACTTCCCCTTTGAAAAGCTCAAACAATCCGGCAGCGCAGAGCTGTGGGAGTGGCAATGCGACTACGTTGCAGAACACGCAAAGCTCCAAAACTACATGGCCTGCGAACAAGGGGATTCAAACGCGCTCTGTGAGGCAGCCGGGGAACCAATAACCTGCGGGATTGAAGCGGCCGGAACCACGGTGACCATTCATTTCGGTATCGACCTGACCGACTCGGTAAACAGCAGCGGCAGGCCGGTGCCCAATGCCGAAGCAGGTATCAGCGACATGCTTCCCATAGCCTTCGAGGCAACATACAAGTAGTATCCCGCCTATAGCAATTCACCTATTACTATAGCCTGCACACACACCCGGCGTGATATATCTGTCATTGCGATAAAGGCGAATGACGAAGAAATCCCGCTGTTACAGGGGGCGTGCAGGATTGAGATTGCTTCGCCTCCGGCTCGCAATGACCTGATAAACGTCGGAACCAAAACAGAAGCTTAATTATTATTCTTTTTTAATTATTCAATATATTCCCGGGACACAACACGAGCTGTTGCCCATACCGTTGGCAGCCGCAAACAGTCTTGGCACATCAGACGGACAGTCAGCACCATCATAAAACTGCTAACCCGGCTTAGCCTTTTGTTATTCCTTTCATACCGTTGATACATGCGGTCATATAATTTCCGGCATTACTTTTGCCTTTACTATATCGGATAACATACATACTGCTCCATTGAGCAAACAACGGAGATGCTTACTGGGACAGCCCCCTCTCCCCTTCGCGGGTAAGGGGGCTTTAATTTCTTATCGCAGATTGAACGGAAAACGCTCTAAAAAAGGCCCCCCTGAAACGTCTATAGTATTGACATGAATATGTTTAGATGCATATACTGCTACCTGTCAAAATAGTCTAATTAACCTTGGGCGTCAACGGCACACGCCGGTCAAAAACAGGATCATTGCGAGTCCCGCCTCTGGCAGGACGAGGCAATTTCGTCCTTCAAACAGTAAAAATCCTTCCTGCAATGACTTTTTACGTGACTGTTTATAATAAAAGGGGGAATTGTAATGAATAAAATTCTTGCTTCTGTTTCTCTTCTGATACTGTTTGTTGTTTCTCTTCCTGTTTCCGGCCACGCCTACCGCTTATACCAGATAAAATGGCCTACCGTCAGTTTCGATTATTTCATCAATCAGACCGGTGTTGATGATGCTGTTGACTACAGTGCAAAAACCGCAATGATCACCGCCGCTGCAGATGTCTGGACTGGTGTGGCCACAAGCAACCTCCAGGTAAATTACCAGGGGACAACCGCTGACCAGACCTGGTGCGGGGACGGGGCCCATATGCTGAACGGGCAGAATACCATTACCTGGAAAACCTGGGCAGGATCGGTAATGGCGGTTGCCTCTGTATGGAGTTCAGGTGGCGATATTATTGAGGCAGATATCAAATTGAACACCAATTATGCCGATGATGCAAAGATGGCTGTACAAATCATGCATGAAGTGGGTAGTTGTATCGGAATAGCACATACAAAGGAAAATGGAGAGACATACACTTCTTCGGAATACAATGCCGTCATGTACTGGACAATCCACACCCAGACCGGCCTGAACTCCCAGGATAAATGTGCCGTCACGGCCATCTATCCGGCCGATCCGGCTGCCTGCAGTCCGACATTCGGCGGAGGAACCTATGACTGTCTGCCCTGCTGCAGCACCGGTAATGAGCATACCTGGACCGGCCTGGCAGACACCACCCATGACTGGTCGGATGCGACAAGGTGGAACCCGTCCGTGCCTGACGAACACGGCGATATCGTGGTGTTTGACTCGGGCATGGGAAACCGTGCGATCCTGAATGTGGATGTGGACCCGGGAGTACAGCTCAGGTTCAGGGGCGATGACCATACATTCTCACTGGTAAATATAAACGGTAATGCCCTTACCATAGGGGGCGACCCGTCAATCGACATGCAAAACTGGGACGGCGATATATATTTTAATAATGCACTCTCCTTTGGCGGCGATACCTCGTTCCGGGGCCAGCCTTTTGCGGGTACAATAAATTTCCGGGGCCTTTTGACCAACAACGGCCATACCCTTACCGTAACGGCCGGAGATATCGATATTGAGGAAGGGCTCACCGGCACCGGCGGTCTTACAATCACTGGAGGAGAGGCATATATATACGACGATGTTGACTATTCCGGCCCCACCACTGTCACCGGCGGCAAGTTGCGGATGTGGGGCCACAACCTTTTGCCCGCGTATGCCGATATTACGCTGAACGCCCCGGGCAAATTTGATCTAGAGATAACAGCCCAGTCCATCGACAAGCTGTCCGGTGACGGCACCGTGGAAAGCCCCTGGGGCAACGCGTATCTGACCGTGGGCGCAGACGGGGGCACCAGCACCTTCAGCGGAAACATCACCAATCCCGTCAGGCTGACAAAGACCGGGGCCGGCACCTTCACCCTTGCCGGGGCCAATACCTATACCGCCTCCACCACCATAAGCGGCGGGACACTTGAGCTTCAGGGTGCAATGGCAAGCACCGCCTACACTGTCAACGGCGGAACGCTCGAGCTTGGCGCCGCTGATCTTTTGCCCGACACGTCAACGGTTACCGTGGCGGTCGGGGCTGCTTTCAACCTGAACGATAATAATGAGACCATCGGCACCCTCAAAGGATCGGGAAGCGCACCCACGGGCACGGGCATGCTCACGGTTGCTACCGGCCTGGCCCCGGGGGACAGCCCGGGCACGATTTCTACCGGCAACATTACCCTGGCAAACACCTCAACGCTCACCTGCGAGCTCGACGGGACAACCCCGGGCACGGATTACGACCGGGTGGTAGTTACCGGCACCGTGACCCTTGATTCACCCACCCTGGCCCTTACTCTCGGCTACAGCCCCGCAGGCGGCGACAGCTTTGTCATCATAGACAACGACGGCATTGACGCGGTGACCGGCACCTTCAGCGGCCTTACAGAAGGGGCAATTTTCACCGTAGGCGGGACAGAGCTTTCCATCAGCTACGCGGCCGGAGACGGCAACGACGTGGTTGTTTCTGCTGTAACCACCTTCGACGTGGCAAAAACAGGCTCGGGGACCGGAACGGTTGCAAGCACACCCGCGGGGATAGACTGCGGCGCAGACTGCAGCGAAACCTATCTCAAAGGGACCGCTGTTACCCTGTCCGCAACCGCCGACGCTGACTCTGATTTTGCCGGCTGGTCAGGGGGCGGCTGTTCGGGCACGGGTGATTGTGCTGTTACCATGAATACGGACATGGGGGTAACGGCAACCTTTAATCTTAAAACCTACTCAACGTCCTTTTCTGCCGGCACCGGGGGCAGCCTGACCGGTACAACATCCCAGACAATAACGATCGGCTCAGACTGCACGGCCCTTAGTGCTGCCGCCGATGAGGGGTTCTGCTTTCACGGCTGGACGGGAACCGGCGGGTTTACCAGCACGGAGAACCCCCTCACCGTGACCGCTGTCACCCAGGACATGACCATAGCTGCCGAGTTCGGCCGGCAGGTTGTGTATGTCGACGGGGATGACGGCGACGACGCAGCAGGAGACGGCTCCCGGGGGGCACCCTATGCGAGCATCCAGAAGGCCCTTGAGCAGGGCTGTGACGGGGGAACACTCTATGTGTACGGGGGAACATATGCCCCTTTCACCGTAGCACGGCCCCTTCTCAGCCTGAAGGCGGCAGCCGGGGAGAGCCCGGTTGTAAGCGGAACAGGCATTGATTATACAGACGGCCAGGGAAAAACCAGCAAGACAGGAATTCTTATCCAGGAAGATGACTGCACCCTGGAGGGATTTACCCCGGAAGGCACCTACAGAAGCGGTGTTGCCGTAGACGGGGCACATGCCAGGATAAACTTCAATAACCTGGGATCAGGGACCCTTGAATTCGGCATAGAAAACGTAGGCGGCAGCCCGGCAGACGCCCTTAACAACTGGTGGGGGTCTGAGACCGGTCCGTCAGGCGGTGAAACGGACGCCTGTGACGCAACCCTTACGGCAAACGGCTCGGGAACCAGGGTGAGCGAAGATGTGTGTTTTTCTTCAGCTCTTGAGAAAGAGTATTCCGGCACCATAGCTTCCCACACGGAAAGCACAGATCAGAAACTGGTAACCCAGACTTCTAATCCCGACAGCCCGGCGGCCCTTATGATAGAAGTTGCTGCAGCAGCGGGAGTGACCGTCACCAGGAACACGGCAGAGCTTGCCACCTACAGCGAAAACCCCGCAGCAACATTTCCCTACGGGTTCAGGACAAGCGGCGCACAGTTTTTTGACGTGTATGTGCCCCAGGCAGGGGCGACATCCATACAGTCACTTACCATCAGGCAGTGTGAGGGTGTTGACGGGTATTCCCGGCTGCGGTGGCACAACGGCAGTGACTGGGTTGAGACTGTGCCTGGGGCAATGCCCCGGAACGGGTGTCTGGAAATGACCATAACCGGAGAAACAGAGCCCGCAATTTCAGACCTCACGGGGAGCTTTTTCATGGCCGGGAAGCTTACCTCATCCGGGGGCGGGGGCTGGGACCCGCCGCTTTTGTACGTGATTATAGAGCCCGAGGGCGGTGGGCTTGTCACCAGCCTTGAAACCGGTGACATTTACTGTCCCGAGGAGTGCCTTGCACGGATTGCCTACGGCTTAACCGTGACCCTTGAGGCCACAGCGGCCCCGGGCTACGCTTTTGACTCATGGCAGGGATGCGCTGCAGCAGAACAGGATCAGTGCACGGTGACCATGAAGGGAAACCAGGTGATAACGGCCGGGTTTAAAGAAGCATCAGGCAATACAACAACCTCGATCCCTTCGGGTAGTGATACGACAACAACCACCCCGGCCCCCGACCAGACCACAACCACAACAACGCTGCCGGTTACCCCTACCAGCACCACAACAACGGGCATGCCGGACACGACGACCTCGACCACAACAACACAGCCGGGGGGCCAAACAACCACCACGACAACAGCAACACAGACATCAACGACAACCACTGCTGCAGCCGCAAATGAGCTTGTGTCCGTAACCCCCGCAAGCCTTCTGTGCGGGTGGCTGCTGCCGAGAAGTATTGTTATTGTGCTTGAGGCAAAAAAGCCCTTTGTCCTGGAGGACCTGTTTCTGCTTGAGTTTGACGGGGCGATAACGCCGGTACTGCCCCTTTACTATGAAAACCGGATGCTGGTAATAGGCGTGCTGTGGCCCAACACGGCGGGCACCTGTGACGTGACCGTGTGCGGAGGCACAAAGCAGATCGAGATTGTACAGGACTGGCTGCCGTAAATAATCCGGGCTGTTCAAAAAAACATGCCCCCGGACAAATCCGGGGGCATCAGAACAACCACTTCAGCTTATCAGCAACTGCGACTTACTTTTCCACAACTTTAAACTCAACCCGGCGGTTTTTCTTGCGGCCGTCCTTCGTGGTATTGTCCGCAACGGGCCGGGACTCTCCGTACCCCTTGCAGGTAAGCCGGTCGGGATCGAGCCCCTTGGTAACCAGATAGTTTTTGACAGACTGTGACCGCCGTAACGACAGCCCCATATTGTAGGCTTCTTTCCCCAATGAACAGGTATGTCCTTCGACGATGACATCCTTGTCGGCATATTTGTTAAGGAACGCCACGGCCTCATCGAGAATGGGGATAAAATCTGTTTTTATGGTAGCCTTGTCAAAATCAAACAGCACGCCGGTGAGCACGAGCTTTTCCACTACCTTGGCCTTCGGTGCTTCCGGGGGCCGCTTCTTGAGAAACACCTTCATGACAAAATCGCCCATGTTGATCTGGTCGGCATTTACCGAGAACCCGCATCCGCTTGCGGCCGCGATCTTTTCAAGGGTTTCTTTGCCGTTGGGATCGTTGCCGATCTGGATCGTATAGATGCATATCCTGCCGTCGTATGCTTTTGTCATATTGTCCGCCGCTTCCACCGGGCACTCGTCCGTTGCTACGCCGTCGCTGACAATAATAACAGCAATGTCTCCTGCCGCATCCTTTAAATCGCCGATTCCGGCAGCAATGGCATAGGACATGGGCGTGTTGCCGCCCGCATACTGAACGGTCCCGAGGCCCTGTGCAAGCCCGGCCCGGCTGTAGTCGGTCATACCGTAAATGTGCTCTGTTTCAGAACCGGGAACTTTTACCTTAACCCACCCGTGGCCGAATGCTCTCATGCCGCCGACAAGCTTCAGGTCGGGAATGGTCTCATTCATACAGGACACGATATCCTTTGCCATGCAAATCTTCTTCTGGTCTTTATAGGTCTTTGTCATTGACTCCGACCGGTCAAGAATGATCAGAAAATTATCAACTTTCTGAACATATTCACCGGATTGTACTTTAGCTGAAAGATCCTGGGGCGAGCAGATACTTGCGGGCTGTTTTGCAGCACACCCGAACATCAGGGCGCCCATCATTACAAAAATAAACGTTTTCAAATAAAGCTTTTTCATCATGACACCTCCTTAAAAAATTATATATTGGGGTTTTTGATGATAAGGAATAATTCGAGATAAAAATCATAATCGGGGAACCCTGTCAGCAGCAGTTCCCGTATAAAATGTTTTAGTTCGGCACCCCCCCCTTCACTGTGTCACAACCACTATAAAAAATTAATGTATGGTTAAAAATATAGTAATCTGGGAAAAATTCTGATCGGAAAAACAGTAAGAGATGCGTTGTTTTTAGCTCATGTTTTGATAATAATAGATGAATTCAGGCAAGACAAGTAAAATTTTATTTTTTTCTGTTAAATTCAAAAAATTTACTAAAAAAATGAATTATTCCCACCGGCAGGTAAAAACCGGCATTCAATGCACAGGATACCCTGCGGTGCACGCTTACGGCTCCACGCCGATTGCCTCGCGCTCCAGCACGGCTCGTACATCTCCAAGCCCGAGCTCTTTGAGCTTCGATGCATGGGGAATGCCGGTCTGCTTTGCACAGCCCCGGAGGCGGTAATACTCGTCAAGCAGCAGTTTGTAGTATGATAGAAAAAACAGGGGGATAGAGAAAAATATGTTGGCATATTCATTTTACAGGTTCTGCTTTATAGTTCTTCACACAGGGATCTTATCTGATGCAGGTAAGATACTAAAGCAAACAGGCCGGCATGCGAAAAAAACCAAAAAGTGATAGCGTATGTTCAGAGTGGTTGTTTGTCAGCTTGCAAGCCTGCTGGCTTGCTGGCCAAATATTACCGACTAGACCTTTATGTTTTGATCCAGAGCATCCCTGCACGCATCGCCGAACATATTAAAAACAATTACCGTGAGGGCAATTGCCACCCCCGGGAAGAGAACCATCCAGGGTGCCGACGGCAGGTAGCTTCTGTTAAGGCTGACCATGGTGCCCCAGCTAGGCACCGGCGGCTGCACACCGAGCCCCAAAAAGCTGAGGGCGGATTCCGCAAGGATGAAGCTACCCACCTTGAGACTCGCTGCAACAAGACACACCGGTAAACAGTGTGGAAGAATATGAATAAAAAGAATTCTCAGGTGAGAACAGCCTATGACCCTGGCTGCATCAACAAAGACATTTTCCTTAAGGGAAAAGACCATCCCCCTGAACAGTCGGGCAAATGATGCCCAGCCCACGAGGCACAGCGCGCAGGTGGTTGATAGAAGCCCGGGGGGCAGAAGAACTGAAATTCCAATGGCAAGCAGCAGGCTTGGAAAGGCTAAAAAGAAATCAACGATAACGGTTATGGCCATGTCGATTTTACCGCCGAAATATCCGGCGAAAAGGCCTACCAGCAGCCCGATGCCAAGAGAGACCACTGTTGCCATGATTCCAATAAAAAGGGAAATACGGGTACCGAAAATAATTCGGCTTAACACATCCCTGCCGATGGTATCCGTTCCCAGCAGGTACGCCGGTCCGGGGGACTGTTTTATGTGATCCAGATCAATTGCCATCGGGTCAAAGGGTGAAAGATAGGGTGCGAACACGGCAACCAGCAGAAGGCAGCAAATAATTGCCAGGGAGACAGCCAGCGTTTTGTTCTTTTTGACAGCCCTTTTTACAGACCCCCTTTTCATGCCGTGCCCTCGTGTTTTATTCGCGGATCAATAAAGCCGTACATAAGATCAACTATAAGATTTATAAAAACAAAAAGGGCCGCGCCGACAAGGATACAGCCCATAATAACGGGATAATCCCTTCGAAAAATTCCATCCACGGCATACCGTCCGATACCGTCCCATCCGAATATTGTCTCTGTGAGCACCGACCCGTTAAGGTAGCTTCCGAAATCAAGACCAATAAGTGTTATTATGGGAATAAGAGCGTTTTTCAGCGCATGTTTTAATACGACACTGTACCCGGTCAGCCCCTTTGCCCTGGCAGTGATGATATAGGGCTGCGACAATACTTCCAGCATGCTTGATCTGGTTACCCGTGCAAGATAGGCTGCTGAATTGAGGCCAAGAGTGCTGGCCGGCAGTATCAAATAAAGGAAACTGCCGCTGCCCATACCCGACGGGGGGAGCAGATGCAGAACAAATGAGAAAATATATATGAGCAGCAGGCCAAGCCAGAAAACAGGCAAGGAAATTCCGCCGACCGAGATCACCTGTCCTATTCTGTCCCAAACCGTACCCTGCTGCACCGCCATAAGGATACCCAGCAGCAAACCAAAAATTATGGAAAAGAGCATAGCGCCGCATGCAAGTTTAATTGTATTGGGGAGCTTCTGGGCGATATCCTCAACAACACTCCTGTTGGTATAGTAAGAACGGCCGAGTTCGCCTTTTAAAAGCAGCCCAACATATCCAAGGTACTGCAAAACAAGGGGTTGATCGGTTCCCAGTTCATTTTTTATCCGCTCCATTACTTCAGGCTCTGTCCGGTCACCAACCATCCCCTGTATCGGGTCCCCCGGCAGTGCCTGTAAAAGGAGAAATGTTATAAGGGTGATACCGACAAGTGTTGGAAAAATCAACAGCACCCTTTTTATATAGTAAAGCTTTCCCGAAATCATAATAAGTACTACCAGAAAACAGCATTTCAGCTGTGAAAAAAATTTAATATTGTTTATAATTTTCTATATATAACCTTCTATTTTTGCTTGACTTTTGGAAATATTTTTTTTATCTTCATAAGGAAGAAAGAAACGTGCACAGCGGTTTGCCGAAAACTATGGCCAGAATCATTACCATTACCGGCGGCAAGGGTGGCGTGGGCAAGACCAATATAAGCTTGAATCTTGCCCTGTGCCTTGCAAAGCTCGGTTCAAAAGTGTGTCTTTTTGATGCCGACCTTGGTCTGGCAAACATTAATATACTTCTCGGCCTTTATCCTGATTATACCCTTGAAGATGCAATTTTCAGCAATAAAAATATCGACGATATTATTATCACCATCCCTCAGGGAATAGATATCATACCTGGAAGCTCAGGGGTAGAAAAACTTGCCAACCTTGATTCCCAAGAACTCCAGCGAATAATACAGCAATTTGCCGCAATTAATACATACGATTTTTACCTTTTCGATACCTCTTCCGGTATTTCCAGAGATGTTTTATCCTTCTGCCTTGCAAGCTCGGAAGTAATGCTTGTTATAACTCCCGAGCCGACCTCCATTACCGATGCCTATGCACTTTTAAAGGTTCTATGCCTTAACAATTTTTCCGGCTCGGTCAGGGTCGTGGTTAACCTGTGCAAAAACACAAAAATCGCCAGTGTCACCTATAATAAATTCAAGGATGTCATACAAAAATATCTTACTATCGATATCGAGCCCCTGGGGATCGTCGTACATGACGACAAGGTGCCGGAATCAGTAAGAAGGCAGCAGCCTTTGACAACCCTTTTCCCGGAATCAGGCGCTTCTAAATGTTTTCATATAATGGCATCACGTCTTGTGGCAAACCGGTCCGAAAGCTTTGAAATACAGAATGTGGAATCATTCTGGTCACGGTTTGTCAGGTTTGTAAAAACGCCGCTGACATTTCCCAATGAAAGGGGAACTGGGACAAAAGAGCCACCTGCAGAAAACGTTCCGGCGGCGCCTGAGAAAACAGAAGAACAAACCACATCCACTGAACAGCAGGCTTCTGGGGCTCCGGAGAGCCGTGCCGATGTACCGGAGAAAACAGAAGCGGACAGCCCCCCCGATGAACAGCCGCCCCCTTCTGCCCCGGAGAGCGGTGCCGACGTACCGGAGAAAACAGAAGCGGACAGCCCGCCTGCTGAACAGCCGCCCCCTTCTGCCCCGGAGAATAGAAAAAAGATTTCTCTGGTATTCAATTCCATTCGTTATTCAAAAGGCCTTCCCACCCTTCCTCACATTCTTTTAAAAGTCATTGAAGCCTGTGACAGGGAAGATATGTCCATAAAGGAGCTGGGGGAAATTATTGCCAAAGACCCGTCCCTGAGCACAAAAATTTTACGCATGGTAAACTCCGCATTTTATAACCTGCCCCAAAAAGTAAACCAGTTTGAACAGGCATTGTCCCTGCTGGGAATTGATACCATAAAGAATCTGGCGCTGTGCACATCGGTATACCAGGTTTTTGATCACAAGAATGTCGACAGGTTGTGTAACCTGAAACTGTTCTGGTGGCATTCATTAACCTGTGCGGTACTTGCCGACCTGCTCGCAAAAAAGACCGGCTCTGTTTCAGCAGAAGACGCTTTCCTGTGCGGTCTTCTTCATGATATCGGTAAACTCATGCTCTGGGAAAATTTTCCAAAAGAGTATTCCGAGCTCTTCACATCATCAAAGAGCAAGACCAACTTTTTTATCGAAGAGCATCAAATGCTGGGCATTACTCATGCAGAGGCCGGTGCCTGGCTGATAGAAAACTGGCAGCTCCAGTCCTTTCTCATAGATGCGGTGCTGTACCACCATGAACCTCCGGAAAGAATCAAGAATGCACTTCCCATGGTAAAAATCATCTATACCGCCAACTGTCTGTGTTCAAACAGTCTTGAACACAAAGACCAGCGCTTTAAAATCGCACAGGATATCCTTGGGCTGGAGGCCGGTGAATTTGAAGCAATAATGCAGCAGGCGGAGGTCAAAGTAAGCCATGTTGCTCAAAGCCTGGGCATTGAAATTGAAACACCCGACAGCGAGCGGATAACTCCCGAAGATGAGCAGGTACAGGCCAGACTCACCTCACAGATCAGGGACATATCCCTGCTGCAGGGAACCCTGCAAAATCTTTTAAATGCGCATGACACAGCGGCAATTCTACAGGTTGCCTACCAGGGGCTTGAAATCCTTTTTGATATGAAAAGTATTCTCTTTTTTCTTTACGATCAGCAGGAAAACGTACTTGCGGGCAGGGAGGTATACAATGACTCGACCGACAGTGTCATTAATGAGCTCACCATCCCGCTCCAGGACGGTAAAAGCCTTCTTGTTACATCGCTGACGCAAGCAATAACCGTCAACTCCCTTACCGGCAATCCCTCCGGCTTTACCATTATCGACGAGCAGATTATCCGTCTCATGGGAAGGCAGGGGATTATCTGCTTTCCGTTAACCGCCCGTGAACAGTATGTGGGTGTCCTGGTGCTGGGTATTGATGAAAACCAAATCTCACTCATCGATGATACAAGCAACCTGCTCACCCTTTTTGTGAACCAGGTGGCATTAACGCTGCATGCCGAACATATGCGCCGGTCACAGGCCCAGCGGATAATATCCGAGCGCCTTGCAGCTTCAACGGCAATTGCACGCCGGGTGGCCCACGAGGTAAACAACCCGCTGGGCATTATAAAAAACTACCTGAAGATTCTCGAGCTGAACCTCACCGACAACAACATGCCCAGTGATGAAATAAAAATTATTAATGACGAAATCGACCGGGTTTCCCTTATCATTGATGAACTGTCTGACTTCTCACGCCCCCGGACCTATACACATGAACCGGTGGACATAAACAATCTCTTGAAGGACATAACCCTGCTGAGCCGTGATTCACTTGCACATGACAATATCAGCCTGCAGCTGGAGCCGGCGGAAGAACTGCCCCCGATAAACACGGCCAAAAACGGGCTCAAGCAGGTTGTTATCAATTTGATAAAAAACGCCGCTGAGGCAATTCAAAAAGACGGCACTATTACCGTTGCCGCCCGGAATGTCATACGGTCCCCAAGTGAATCACCGGGCAATGAGGCCGAAAGCATCACCATAATGGTGGCTGATGACGGCCCGGGACTTCCGGACAGCGTACGGGAGAGACTGTTTGAACCCTTTGTAAGCACAAAAGGAGAGAATCACGCTGGGCTTGGCCTGTCAATTGTCTATAAAATCATTAAGGACATTAAAGGAAGCATTACCTGCGAAACAGAACAGGGAAAGGGAACGTGTTTTACCATAACACTGCCCCGATCAATGGAAACGTGACCGGTGTACAGCACCTCTTCTGATGACACGGAACCACACCCCCAAAACGCATGCAGGCTCTTAGCGTAACAGGCGGTTTTGCTATAGCAGGGGCAACCCCTCATGAGACAGTCACATCACGGCCGTAGAAACTGCCGCATCTATCAGGTTTTGGAAACGCATTGTTTGCCGGAGTTCCCGTGCGCCGCACGGGGAGGCAAAAGGAAACGTTCCACGTTCGTTGACCTTTGGTTTTCGGCCTTTGGCCGCTCACCAAAGCCGACCCCTCCGGGGTCGATTGTTTACTTCAGCTGAGGTTCTCCATGTCCTATACACCACAAATTCTGATAACAGATGACGAGCCCCAAATCTGCCAGAGCTTAAAAATTCTCCTGTCACGCCAGGGGTACGATATTTCAACCGCCACCAGCGGCCGGGCGGCCCTGGACCTGCTTGTCCAGAAAACGTTTGACCTTCTTCTGCTTGACCTGGTCATTCCGGACGTAGACGGTTTTCAGATAATGGATCACATCAACGACCGGGGTATAGAAATACTCACCATTGTCATTACCGGCAATGCCTCTATAGAATCCGCGGTGAAAGCGCTCAAAAAAGGTGCCTACGACTACATACGCAAACCCTTTGAATATGAAGAGCTTATTAAACGTGTGGGCAATGCACTGTATCAGCAGCGGCTGAACTATGAAAAAAAAGTCATCAATGGAAAGCTTGAGCAGGCTGAAGAGCGGTATCAATATCTGGTGGAAAATTCTCCTGATATGATTTATATGCTTGACAGTAACGGCATGTTCACCTTTGTCAACGCCGCCGTGGGGAACCTGCTGGGATATTCCCCTGACCGGTTAATCGGAAAAAATTTAACGTCAATCATTCACCAGGATGACCGTAAAAAAACCCGGCAGCTGTTCAGTATGCAGGAAGGCTCCTCGCTTACGGTTTCTAACCTGGAACTCAAATTCATGGTCAACGACGATGAAAGCATCTTTAAACTCTTCGCCGTAAACCAGGCGCCCATAAAAACCACTCCAGCAGACATGCCCGCACCCGACAGCGCCGCTGCTGAACAGAATATGCCCGGCTTTTACGGCGTGGCCCGGGATATCACCTATCATAAAAAACTTGAGCAGGGAATGCTCAACGCAAAAAAGATGGAAGCTATCGGAACACTTGCCGGAGGCATAGCCCACGATTTCAACAACATCCTTATGGGTATCATGGGCCACACGTCGCTGCTGCTTTCAACCAACAAACCCGGTTCCCGGAATTATGAAAAATTTAAAAGCATTGAACAGCATACCCAGAGCGGAGCAGACCTCACAAAGCAGCTGCTCAGTCTTGCCCGTGGCGGAAAATGTGATATACAGGCTGAGCACATTAATGACATCGTGGAGAAGACGACCACCCTGTTCGGACGCACAAAAAAAGAAATCTCCCTGCACTGCACGCTGCAGGAAGACATATGCACTGTTGAGGTTGATCACAACCAGATCGAACAGGTTCTTTTGAACATGTACGTTAACGCCTGGCAGGCAATGCCCCAGGGGGGCGAGATACATATTGAAACACGTGAAAAGCGTTTCGACAAGCCCGAAGCAGACAGGCTGGGTTTGCTCCATGACAGCTATGCTGAGATATCGGTAAGAGATACGGGAACGGGTATGGACGAGGAAACACGGGAACGAATATTCGAACCGTTTTTCACCACCAAGGAAGAGGGAAAAGGAACCGGCCTGGGCCTTGCCTCAGCCTATGGAATCATCAAGAATCACGGCGGCACCATTCATGTCTCAAGTGAAAAGAATAAGGGTTCAACATTCACTATATATCTGCCGGAATCCGACAAACGGGTTGCCCGGGAGGAAAAACTGCAGGACGAACTGGTGGAAGGTTCCGGAACAATTCTGCTGGTTGACGATGAAGAAGAGATCTGCGACCTGGGGGCCGAAATACTGCAAACACTTGGCTACGAGGTCATCACGGCAACAAGCGGAAAAGAGGCCCTGCAGCTGTTTGATCAGAACAGGGATGCAATAGATATTGCTATTATTGACCTCGTAATGCCCGAAATGGACGGCGGTGAACTGTTTGATAACCTGAAGGCCCTGAGCCCCGACACAAAAACCCTTCTTTCAAGCGGCTACAGCATCGACGGAGAGGCGTCAAAAGTCCTTGCCCGGGGCTGTGACGGATTCATACAAAAGCCTTTCGGCATTATACAACTCTCACAAAAAGTAAAAGAGATCCTCGCCGCCGATTCATAAAATTTCCCAGTCTCCCAACTCGAAATTCGTTCTTATAACTCCTACATTTTATACCAGATATGATAGCTGCCGTTGGGAACAGGCAGCATACCGGTAATGGGAGGAAATCCTGTTGCATTGTCGGGTATTGCCTGCCCGCCCCCGGGAAAATCAAAGTTCATGTCAATCTCATAACTCACATTGGTGGTAAACAGGCCGGGTTCTACGACAAAGCTGAGGTCAAGGGTAACCCCCTCACTGATCACAACCTGTTCCTGGATGATGTTGTTTGCGCTATCTGCAGTGCCGGACCACTGTCCCTGCACCGGGATGTCCGGCAGGTCGGCCACCACCTCGTAGTCGGTGCTGAACATGGTGAAAAGCACCGAAGCATCAAAAGTGTTATTGCCGGTGATCGGCTCACGAAAAAATGCGCCGAGAACAACATTAGCCCCGACTTCCCCGAAAGGAATGGTTACATCCGCCTCAACGGGCTGGGGCAGCAGGGGGCTGGTTGCCGCAACGCCGAGGGTGACCCCCGGCGGCTCGGTGCTTATTTCATTAAGGGTAACGGTGATGTCGGCAACATTGATAAAGAATGGGCTGATGGAAATGGACTGGCTGTCTCCCGGGCTGTCAAGGGTAAAGCTGTTTGCCCCGACAAAAATAATATCATAAAAGATTGAAATACCGGTTTCATCTGCCGAGGCTTCAAAGCGTATTTGTGCCTGGGCTGCAGAAACCAGCAGCCCTGCGACAAGAACCGTTAGGATAGAAATTTTTACTATCATCTTTTTTGACATGTTCATAGCTGCCTCCTGTAAAGAAATTAAAAAAATAGTTCTATGTTGATAATTCCGTAAAAAGAAAAAAACGGTCATTGCGAACGAAGTGAAGCAATCTCTTTATATGACCTGCTGAAAAAACGGGATTGCTTCGTCATTCGCCTTTGGCTCCTTCCTCGCAATGACTACATCGATGAGTTTGTGCATCGTCATCAATGTTCATCTTCATTTATTTATTAATATGATCCTTGTCTTTTTCACCAAAAACCTGTGCGGTAAACGTGTAAAGCCGAGCACCGTCTTTCCATGCCCCGTCCGGCAAACCGGCTTTTCTGCAGATCGCCGATAAATATGTCTGCCGGTCCCACCCGAATTCACCCGGAACCTGGGGCAGTAAAACGCCTGACTGCATTCCCCGGGTAATTATAAGTCCGTGCCGTCCCACCACTATTTCATCAATGCTGTCTATCTTTCCTGGTGGGCTGAGCACTGATATCTCTATTTCTACAGTGGTGTCTTCCCCCTTTTTCATTGGCTGAAATCTCGTGTCCCGGGTTGCAGCAAAAACGGCACACTCAATAACGCCTTCAGCCAGGGGCTTTGTTGCCAGGATATGTCCGACACATCCTCTCAGTTCCCCATTTGACCGTTTTCTCAGCGTAACGAACACCCCGTATTTTCCCTCGAGCATCGGGGTGAGGGTATACGCATCAACTGAAGGCGCAACACCTTTTTCTAAAAATAGACGTACCGTATCCCGGGCCATTGCAAGAAGAATCTGCTGTTCATCTTTATTTAACATCTTGTTTTCTTCGCCGCCAGCATTAAAAGATACTAAAAAAACATAGAAAAGAATAAAAAGTTTCTTTTTATGCATGGTTTATCCTTTTTTAAGACTGTCTCTATATATTAAGTTTAATACAGTCGACATTGTCACAAAACCGGAACACCTTTTTCCGGATATAAAGCACCTGCAATACTATTCTAAAAAATAGAAATATTTTCAATATTTTTTTAAAATAAGCTATTTTTTTATTGAAATATTCTGTAATTGTGTTACATAAAAAAAAGCAGAAATAAGATATGAAAAATCGTCTAATTATATAAATTAACATTTCAAAGAATATATATTTAACTGTTTTTAATAGAGGGCTACAATGAAAACAGAAAAAAACGATTCCCAAATAATGACGGTTGAAGAAGTTGCTGCATTTCTGAAACTTTCAAAAATCACTATTTATAAACTGGTAAAAAAGGGCAAGCTTCCCGGCTTTCGTGTCGGTAACTCCTGGCGTTTCAGAAAAGATAAAATTCTGGAGATTGTCTCGGAGCACATGTCCAAAGACGGCAAATAACTATACACGCCATGATTCACAAAGAACATTCTAGGAGCGGCATGAGAACCTTTATAAATACTGTCGGGATTGTTTGCGTAATGATAATTGTCCTGACATTTGCGATGCAGAATACAACTTCTGTGGAGATAAAATACTACAATACGTTCACGCAAACATTTCCTGTCTGGTTTCTGATCTTTATACCTTTTTTTCTTGGAGTGGTCGCGGGCAACCTGCTGGATGTCATCCAGCGATTCAAATTAAAAAATGAGATTAACAAGCTCAAGCGTGACGACAAACCGGTTGACCTGGAGAATCCCCTGTAACTACGTGTGCTCGCTTTTTCGCCGATCAAGCATAAAGTTGCTTTTGGGAAGTTTTTTGACGTTCTTTTTTACCTGTGATGCAATCTGGCTGACTTCGCCGTAATGCTTTAATGTTTTATCATCATTGGTCACCACCGCAATAGATACACTCATCAGGGGAAACTTCTGTTTTTTCCCCGAGCGGTCCTTTGAGGTAATGCATCCGTTTCTTCTGTCCTCTTCATCATACAGGCTGAGAATAATCGCATCAAAGCTTGCAATGATTTTTTTACAGACCGCTGCGGCATGCTTTGCAGGAACAATAAAAACAAAATCATCCCCGCCCACATGTCCCACAAATATCTCTTCGTTTTTATAGTCCTGCACAACATTCGAGAGAATGCGTCCGGTCATCCGCAACGCTTCATCGCCCCGGGCAAATCCGTACCGGTCGTTGAATGCTTTAAAATTATCCACATCGAGATATGACACGGCAACATCCTTGCCGAGATCAAGCACCCGCTGAATCTCCCGCAATATGGATGTATTGCCCGGGAGCCGTGTCAGAGGATTGGGATCAAGGGCACGAAAGGACCTGATTATACAAAGTGATACCCTGTTAAAAAGCTCATGTGGGGTAAACGATGTTGCCAGGTAGTCTTCCACCGGGTAGGCGTTCCAGTCCACATTCTTTGTCTGCCATTCGGGGCTCACCAGGAGAATGACCGGTATGTGGGAAAAAAGATTGTCTCTTTTGAGGTTTTTAAGCTGCCGCAGCGCTTTGCCCTTGAGCAGTGGCTCATGAATGATGATGAGCCCGGGAGGAGCTTCGTATACTTTGCCGAGCCCTTCAGCAACTGAGTGACTCGTATTGATGGTATAATCCCTTTTTACCAGGTGCTTTGTTATTTTCCAGTTGATTTCTTCATCTTGTGAGACAAGAATGAGTTGTTGCTCTGATGAAGACATTAACCGCCCTCTTCCATCAGGTTGTCGGCTTCCACCGATTCCAGCTCATCGCCCAGCTCACTGATAATTTCTTCCAGATCCTCAAAACTGAGGCCCAGGCTTTCCCAGGCCTTTTTGTTTACGGGCGGCATCCAGGGATCACCCCCTGAACCAAAACCCAGTCCGCGGACTAAAAAATCCGCCACGTGCACAACGGCGGTTTGCAGCTTTGCCTTCTGTGCCCGCATGGGCTGATGGTGAAATGCAATGGGCTCCTGGAGGTTGACGGGAAGGTTCCAGGAATCGGTAAGCCACCACCCGATCTCCGGATGGGTTATTTCCAGAATTTCTTTTTCAGCCTCATAAAAAATAATTTTTTTGTCTTTTATCAGTTTCTGAATGTCCTCATAGCTTTCACTTAGCTGAATGCTGACAACAACTTTTCCTATATCATGCAGCAGCCCGGCAACAGATACCTCTTCAGGATCACAGTCTTTTACTCTCTTTGCTATGAACCGCGCGGCAACTGCACAACCCAGGGAGTGCTCCCAAAGCCCCACAATGCCTTTCTCCATCATTTCAAAAACAGACACACTGATAATCATACTTTTAACAACATCAAAGCCCAAAAGAACAATAGCATTTGATATGGAAGAAATTCTGCCGGGAAACCCGTAAAAGGAAGAGTTAACCAGGCGGAGGACTCTGCCCGAAAGGGCCTGGTCGGTGGCAATTATTTTACCCAGCTGGTCTGCCGACGTCGTATCGCTCTCAGCCATTTTGCTGACCTTCTGGGCCACTGCAGGCAGGGTCGGCAGGCTTTTAATTGCCTTTATTTTTCTTCTGATCTTTTCCTTCTCAATGTTCATGACAGCTTTCCTTTACCCGGAATTAAAGATCTTCTTCCTCGCGCCGAAGCTTAATATCCTTTTGAATAATCTCTTTTATGCGGTTGCACAGTTTGTCCTCTGCAACGCTGCTGAACCGCTCGTCAAGTTCCCCCATGAGCTGCTCAACGGTCTTCTCATCACCTGTCTCAAGGGGACGACCCTTAACGGCTATTTTTTTTATGTCCAGGTCTCCCAGCTTTTCAATCAGCATGCTGTTCAGTTCCGTCCCCTCTCCCATGAGCACGACACCGTTTTCCCTGGTTACGGGTTTCGCCAGGACCATACCCGGGGCTGCTTTGCTAATGGGGATTCTTTGCATGATGGTTACCTTTTATGAAATTGCAATAGACATGGATCATAGTATCGTTTTTTGTAGTTATAACATGACGTTATTAAAATTACATAGCAGAGATTTTTATGCAAATAAAGAAAAAAATGTCCTGCTGCACAGCGGTTGCCGGGTGGAATGCTTGATTTCATGCCCGGCTTGTGTTCCAATGCATGCTGTGGGGTATGGCGTTTTCTGTGCTGCAGGACCTTAGCCGGGGGGGCTGCTGAGGATGGGGCACCATTCAAAGATGGTATGAAAGGATTACAAACGTGCTTGTTGTAACTATAGCGTCCGATGCCGAGCTGCTTGCATTGCGAAAAAAGGTTGCGCTTAAAGATCAAACTGTTTGTGCCGGTTCCCTGTACATGAAAGCTCTCTTAAACGGCAGAGAAATTCTGCTGGTTAAGACCGGGATCGGGCCCAAAAAAGCACTGAGTGCGGCCAAGTATATTACCCGGCATTTTTCACCTTCACGGGTGCTGTCTATCGGCGCAGCAGGTGCGACTGATCCGTCGTTACAGGTCGGGGACATTGTGCTGGTGGACAGCGTCCTTCGTGAGGCTGGAGCACATAACCATGCAGGATCCTCTTTTCAAACCGATGTTGCCCTGAGAAAAGAGGCCGCAGCCGCGCTGGGAGAACGGGGTGTCACTGTACACACGGGAACCTGTTTGACCCTTGACCGCTTTATCCACAGCAAAACAGAAAAAAGAAGGATTTTCAGCCGGCACAACGTTGCGGTTGTGGACATGGAAAGCGCGGCCCTTGCACGGCAGATTTCCTCGGCCGAAATACCGTTTTTTGATATTCGCATTGTCTCGGACGCGGCAGTAAGAGATACCCTTGATGTGTACGGGATGTTTATGGCACAAAAGCGCGCCGGCATTGCCGGCCGGTACCTCTATTTTATGAAAAGGCCGGGCGAGCTGGTTCGTGCTGTCAGGTTCAGAAAAGACCTGGCACGGGTAAGCAGCATAATCGCACAGGTTACCGAAGTCGTGGTCGGTGCACTGGTGTAATGGGTCGGGAAAACATCCGATAAATAATAAAGTCCCGGTAGCAAAAGTAACAGCAGGATTCAAGAGGGGCCAAGGATTCTCCCTGTTACGTTGTTAATGAGCCGGCCTGCTGGCTTGTTGGCTTCATGTTTTTCACTCGGATCCTGGAATCCTCGAACCCTGTTATACAGGACAACACCTTTATCAGATTTTCCATACATAAACCCTGAATTATCCATATCCACAGGAAATAAAAAAAGCCCCTGCGCATTCACACAGGGGCTTTTATCACGGCAGTTTCAATTTACATCATGCCGCCCATGCCGCCCATGCCGCCCATACCGCCAGGAGGCATTCCGGGCATTCCACCACCTTCATCCTTTGCCGGTTTGTCGGCTATCATTGCTTCGGTGGTTATCAGCAGTGAAGCAACACTTGTTGCGTTCTGAAGTGCACAGCGAACCACTTTCTTCGGGTCAATGACGCCGGCCTTGACCATATCTTCATATTTCTCAGCCTGTGCGTTAAAGCCGAAAGCGTCTTTTCCTTCCTTTACCTTTTCAATAACGATTGATCCGTCATAACCGGCATTGGTTGCAATCCACCGCAGCGGTTCAACCATGGCCTTGCGAACCAGCTCAACGCCGAGTTGCTGCTCTTCGTTGTCCGCTTTAAATCCTTCCAGAGAGGCCAATGCCCGTACCAGAGCCACACCGCCGCCGGGAACGATGCCTTCCTCAACCGCAGCGCGGGTGGCATGCAGTGCATCCTCTACACGGGCCTTCTTCTCTTTCATCTCGGTCTCTGTTGCAGCGCCAACGTTGATAACGGCTACGCCGCCCACCAGCTTTGCAAGGCGCTCCTGGAGTTTTTCACGGTCATAGTCGGATGTGGTTTCATCGATCTGGGCACGGATCTGCTTTACACGGCCTTCGATGTCTTCCCGTGTTCCCGTTCCCTCGACGATGGTGGTGTTGTCCTTGTCGATGGTCAACCGCTTTGCCTGTCCCAGGTCTTCCATGCCGATGCTCTCAAGCTTTATTCCCAGGTCTTCTGCGATCAGCTTGCCGCCGGTGAGGATGGCGATGTCTTCAAGCATTGCCTTGCGCCTGTCGCCGAATCCCGGCGCCTTAACCGCTGCAATCTTCAGGGTGCCCCGGAGCTTGTTCACTACCAGAGTTGCCAGGGCCTCGCCCTCGACATCCTCTGCAATGATGAGAAACGGCTTGCCGCTCTGGGCAACCTTCTCAAGAATGGGCAGAAGGTCTTTCATGTTGCTGATCTTTTTTTCGTTGATCAGTATAAAACAGTCTTCCATCACCACTTCCATCCGCTCGGGATCGGTTACAAAATAGGGTGAAAGATAGCCGCGGTCAAACTGCATACCCTCAACCACATCAAGGCTTGTTTCCATGGTCTTTGCCTCTTCCACGGTGATAACGCCCTCTTTTCCCACCTTGTCCATTGCCTCGGCAATGATGTTTCCGATGGTCTCATCGTTGTTGGCCGAGATGCTGCCCACCTGGGCAATCTCTTTCTGGTCCTTGATGGGTTTGCTCTGGTCCTTCAGATGGTCGACCACTTTTTGCACTGCCTTGTCCACGCCCCGCTTCAGTTCCATGGGATTGTGCCCGGCTGCAACCAGCTTGCTGCCTTCTTTGAAAACGGCCTGTGCAAGCACCGTTGCCGTGGTGGTTCCGTCACCGGCCACATCGCTTGTCTTGCTGGCGACTTCCTTTACCATCTGTGCACCCATGTTCTCAAACTTGTCCTCAAGTTCGATTTCCTTGGCAACGGTCACACCGTCTTTGGTCACCGTGGGAGAACCGAAACTCTTATCTATGAGCACATTCCTGCCTTTTGGGCCGAGGGTCACCTTAACCGTATTTGCCAAGGCATCCACACCGCTTAAAATTGATGTTTGTCCATCTCGACTAAACTTTATTTCCTTAGACATTGCTTATTTCCTCCGTTTTCAAAAGTTGTTTACTTCTCGATTATGCCCAGAATATCATCCTCTCGCATGATCAGATGCTCTTCTCCTTCAATCTTTACTTCAGTGCCGGCATATTTGCTGAACAGCACGCGGTCCCCTGCTTTTACCTCGGGAACTGATTTTTGACCATTATCCAGTACTTTTCCGCTTCCCACGGCAATTACTTCACCTTCCATGGGTTTTTCTTTTGCAGAGTCGGGAATTATAATTCCACCCTTTGTTTTTTCTTCACCTTCTAACCTCTTAACGATTATCCGGTCTTGTAGCGGCCTAATTTTCATACCTTCTTCCTCCTTCTAACATCATTTGTTTTTGTTAAATATATGCGCATTTTATGTTATTATTATAACAAATTTTGCCGATTTTGCGTCACACCCTCCTGTTTCTCCCCTCCAGCAGATTGTTCAGTGGTATTTTGTGATTTTGTAAAATTAATATCAAATCTTTAATTGTCAAGCCTTGAAGAGATTTTTTTTGTTTTTTTTAACAATAAAAATGTGGACTTGACTTATACAATGCATGAACTTACTTTTTAACAAAAGCAAAAAAAGCTCTGAAGAGGAGAAAATAGCATGGGAAATCAGCTAAAAACTGCGGTACTGTTATCCGTTCTAACCTGTCTTATTATATGGTCCGGCAATATGCTCGGCGGTCAGGGGGGTATGGTCGTTGCCTTCTTTTTTGCAGTGGGAATAAACTTTTTCAGTTACTGGTTCAGTGACAAGATAATACTGAAAATGTACGGCGCACAGGAAGCAACACGGGCCGAGGCACCGGAACTGTATGCCGTGGTGCAAAAGCTGGCGGGGGCGGCAGCGCTTCCCATGCCGAAAATATATATCATTTCATCCGATTCTCCCAATGCCTTTGCAACGGGAAGGAACCCTGAGCATGCGGCCGTGGCCGTCACGTCGGGAATCCTGCGTCTTTTGAATAATGAAGAGCTTGAGGGTGTCATTGCCCATGAACTTGCCCATATTCATAACCGCGACATTTTAATCGGAACAATAGCCGCGGTGCTTGCAGGCGCAATAACCATGATTGCCGGCATGGCCAGGTGGGCTTTCATACTGGGCGGGATGTCACGAGACGATGAGGGCGACGGCGGGGGACTGGGCGTTCTCGTGCTTGCCGTGCTTGCCCCGCTGGCGGCAATGATCATACAGCTTGCCGTTTCACGCACACGGGAATATCTGGCAGATGCAACAGGAGCACGGTTTGCCGGCACATCAGCAGGTCTTGCCCGGGCACTTGAAAAACTGGAGTACAGCGCCAAACGCTCACCGCTTCAGGCCAACCCGTCTACGGCGCACATGTTCATCGTTAAGCCATTCTCCGGCAACGCCATAACAGCGCTGTTCAGCACCCATCCGCCCGTTGAAAAGCGCGTTGCGAGGCTGCGGGAACTGCCCTGCTAACAAAAAAAGCCGCGTTTTCCAGCGCGGCTTTTAAATTTTATCGGCTGTGCCGGTACGGTACCTCCGGGCAGTTACTGCTTAGTCCTCCGCATCTTCAGGGTCTTCATCCTTTGCCGGGCTTTTTGACACAATAACCCGGGCAGGTCGCAGCAATCTGTCATTAATGAAATAGCCTTTCTGATATTCATCAATAACCGTATTTTCCTCATGCTCATCATGTTCCACCTGGGCCATTGCCTCGTGCCGTTCAGGATCAAAGGGCTGTCCAAATGATTCAAATGGCTTTATGTTGAACTTATCCAGAACACTATGAAAATTTTTCCGGATCATCTCAATACCTTCAACCACCGGCGCTACTGATTCTGCCTTTAACGCCTGCTGCAACGCCCGTTCAAAGTTATCCATTATGGCAAGCAGTTCAAAGGCAAACTTTTCTATGCCGTAGCGCAAAAGATCTTCCTTTTCCTTGGTTACCCGCTTTTTAAAGTTATCAAATTCCGCAACCGTGCGCAGGAGTTTGTCCTGGAGTTCCTGCTTTTCCTTTTCACTCTTTTCAAGCTTCTCCATGAGCTCCACGGTCGTGATGGAAGGCTCCTGGGTTTCCCGGTCTGCCGCATCTTCATCATGCTGTGCCTGTTCTGTGTCCTCATCGTCTGTTGCAGTATGAAGTTCAACGCCGTTGTCCGGTCCGTTATCAGCATGCTTTTTAGAGCGCTTTGTTTTCTTTGCCGTCACTGGTATTGCCTCCTTGTTTTTATTCTTAGATTTCGCCTTTTTGCGGAGCATTATACATAATGTGAAAAAATAATAATTACTTTTATTTTGTCAAGGGGCGGCTGCCAGTTTTAGACAACAGCCGGGAAATAACTATTGATTTAACCATAAGAACCTGTTAGAAATTAAAGCAAATAAACAGTTGTGCTGAATACATCCTTTTTCCAGAGGTACCACTAGTGAAAATCTCCCGGATAACCGATGAGCAGGCAAAAGACACGGGTATGGCCATGGTGCTTATCTGCCTGTTGTTGGGTTTTTTTCGCGACAGTGATCTATTCTTTAAGCTGGCAATACCACTGCTGTTGATCGACATGGTGTGGCCCAAGGTGTACCGGCCTCTTGGGGTCCTGTGGTTCGGGCTCGCACATGTTCTGGGTACGGTAATGTCAAAGGTGATCCTCACGGTGCTTTTTTTTGTCCTGGTAACGCCTATAGGCCTTCTCAGAAAAGCAGCCGGGGCTGATTCGATGCAAATCAAAAAATGGAAAAAGGATTCCTCGTCCGTTTTTAAGGTCCGTAACTATACATTTCTTACCAACGACATAGAAAAACCTTATTAATAATGGAGTAATGCATGGAATTGCTGCGAGATTTGTGGGGCTTTCTTAAAGTAAGAAAAAAGTTTTGGCTGCTGCCTATAATACTGACCCTGCTGCTGTTCGGCGCCCTTATATTCTTAACAAGTGGAACAGCGGTTGCTCCGTTTATTTACACCATTTTTTAATTCGTCATGTCTGAAGCAATACTTGGATTATCCGCCTATTATCATGACAGTGCTGCTGCTGTCCTGGTGGACGGGGAGATTGTTGCGGCCGCCCAGGAAGAGCGGTTCAGCCGTAAAAAGCATGATTCACGCTTTCCCGTGCATGCCGCGCGCTACGCGCTTGATGAGGCCGGCATCAGCAGACTGGATGAGCTCCAGGGGGTTGCGTTTTACGACAAGCCCTACATAAAGTTTGAGCGACTGCTGGAAACCTACCACGGCTTTGCCCCCAGGGGGTTGTTAAGTTTTCTTTCCGCCATGCCCGTGTGGATCAAGGAAAAGCTTCTGATGCGCCAAATCATCAAAGAGGAGCTTGCCAAGATTGCACCCGGAAAACCAAATCTTCTTTTTCCCGAGCACCATCTATCACACGCGGCCAGTGCTTTTTATCCGTCACCCTTCAGGGATGCCGCAATCCTTACCCTTGACGGTGTGGGTGAGTGGGCAACGTCTACCATCGGTCATGGCACGGACAATCGCATCGAAATACTCAGAGAGCTGGAGTTCCCCCATTCACTGGGCCTTTTCTATTCCGCTTTCACCTATTACTGCGGCTTTAAGGTAAACAGCGGCGAGTATAAACTGATGGGCCTTGCCCCTTACGGTGACCCTGAATCCGAACAGAAAAACAGCTTTAAGAGCAAAATTCTGGATGAGATTATTGATGTCCGGGAAGACGGCTCCCTGCTGCTTAACATGGACTACTTCAATTATGCCACGGGCCTTACCATGTGCCGGGACGAGAGATGGGAAAAACTGCTTGGCGTTCCGAAACGCGCACCCGAAAGCCTGCTCAACCAGTCCTATATGGATCTTGCCCTGGCATGTCAGGAGATTACCGAGGATGTCGTCTTCCGCATGGCCGAGACGGCCAGGGAACTTACGGGCAGCAGCAATCTTGTCATGGCGGGGGGCGTTGCCCTGAACTGCGTGGCGAACGGCAAACTGCTGCGCAAGGGAACCTTTGATGACATCTGGATCCAGCCCGCAGCCGGTGACGCGGGCGGTGCTCTTGGGGCGGCCTATACGGCGTGGTATATCTGGAAAGACCATAAGCGGCAGGTGCAGAACGGTGGGGACTGCATGCGAGGGGCCTTTCTCGGGCCCCGGTTCAGCGGTTCGGACATCCTGCGTACGGCAAGGAAGTACAGCGCCCCCTATATGCATTACGAGAATTTCAGCAACCTGTGCGAGGATGTTGTGGAACTCCTGGCCCGGGGAAATGTCGTCGGTTGGTTCCAGGGAAGAAACGAATACGGGCCCCGGGCGCTGGGGGGGAGAAGTATTCTCGGTGATGCCCGCCAGCCTGAAATGCAAAAAAAGCTGAATCTGAAAATAAAATATCGGGAAGGGTTCCGGCCCTTTGCCCCTACCGTGCTCGAAGAGGACATAGGCGACTATTTTGAGCTTGACCGGCCCTCACCCTATATGCTGCTGGTTGCTCCGGTAAAAAAAGACCGCAGGAACCCCCTTCCCGAGGGCTATCAGAAACGTGACATGTATGACCGGCTGTATCACCAGCGCTCTGATGTCCCTGCAATAACCCATGTTGATTATTCCGCCCGAGTCCAGAGCATCAACAAAAAAACAAATCCCCGTTACTGGGAGCTGATACATACCTTTAAACAGCGGCAGGGTTGCGCCCTTGTTGTAAACACAAGCTTCAATGTGCGCGGCGAACCCATCGTCTGCTCACCCGATGATGCCTACCGCTGCTTCATGCGCACCGAAATGGATTACCTGGTGATGGAAGACTATGTCTTTAAAAAGACAGACCAGCCGAAATGGGAAGAAAAGGAAGACTGGCAGAGTACCTACGGGCTGGATTAACACGGCAGCATCGACTCCCACGCACCGTCATTACCAACCGATCCGGGCTTGTCAGCCTGCAAGCTTCCAGGCTGAATATTACCGCCAATTACTGCAGGATCACGGTTTGCGCGCTTGCCGCATACTCACGAGGATCTTTTTCCAGCAAGGAAACGGTTTCAGGATGTGCCGTAACAGCCCAGTAAATGGATGCTCCGCTTACGTAGCTGCGCACAGCCCGCACAACATCCTGTGCGGTTACACTGCCCACCGTGTTCATCACATACAGATAGTTCAGACAGTCTCCGGTATGAACATACGAATCAGCCATCTTTAGGGCAATAGACGTGTTGTCCTGAAGCCCAGAGTAAAACTTCGTTGAAAATGATACCTTGTAAAAATCAAGGGCCTGTTCAAGTGAAACATAGCCCCCGCTGTTGCCGTTTCCCGTAAAGGGCGAAAGGCACCTGCCCTGTGCGGCAATATCTATTGATTTGCGGATAAGTTTTATAACGCCTGCCGGGTTGTTTGTTTTATAAATGGATATATTGCCGTAATTTGACTGTTTTGCGTACAAATGTGCCCATACCGAGTAGGCCATGCCGTTTTTGGTTCTCACCATGTCATTCAATATATCGGATATGATACTGGTTCCGAGTTTGAGAGCCCAGTAATCAGTATCTGTAATGCCCGGGGCGGGGAAATTGCCCCTGACATAGGAGACCTCTTTTTTTAAATCACTGTAGGAATCAAGGGAAAGGGGCGGGGTCGGTGAAAGGGCAAACCCGGAGCCCCCCTCCTCTGCCCGGGTACCCTGCCCAATGGTCCCGAAGGTTGCGTCAAGTTTTTTCTTCAACGCATCGATATCAAAATCACCCACAGCGCAGACTATTATCCGTGAAGCAGTATAATTATCTTTATAGAATTTTTTTACATCATCCAGGGTTACCGCCTCCAGGGTTTTTACGGTATACAGATAAGAAGAATACGGATGCCCGGCAAAAAACTGCCTGTTTACCGCGTAGGAAGCCCGGGCGTATCCGTCCGTCAGGTCTGATCGATAGGCGCTTTTCAGGCTTATTATAAGCTCATTGAAGAAACGCTCCGAAAATGCCGGGTTGATGAAAAGATCGGCAAACAGGTCAAAGGTCTCGTCAAAATAACTGTCAATGGTTTTTAAAGCGTATTGTGTGTAATCAAGCCCGTCACTTGCCGAGATAGTTGCTGTTGTCTTTTTCAGAAGCGCTCTTCTGGCAACATCCGAATACTTTTTTGACTCCATGGTCATGAGCTTTGCCGTCACCTTGTCCAGGCCTGCTTTGTCAGCCTGAACAAGGGCTTTTCCCCCTTTTACAGCCACGCAGACGGATCGTATCCTGCTCTGTCCGGTTTTTTTAACAACAACGGGGATACCGTTTCCCAGCCGGAACTCATGGAATGTTTTAAGGTTCTCCCGGACAAAACCCTCAGAAGCCATTGACCCGTTCACAAAAACCGGCAGCCACAGTAACACATAGGCAATAATACGTTTTTTCATTGTTTTGTTTCCCCGATGGTTTTAACGATGCCGTGTTTGGCGTCATCATCTATGTTGATCCAGACTGACGTCAGAAAGGGTCTGTTAACAAGATAGCCCTTTACATACCCACGAACAGCCTCTCCGGAAACCGCTTCAATCCGGTCCAGATAGGAAAGATAGTAATCGGTGGATGTAGATGCCCACCAAAACGAAAGATTCGCCAGATACCTGTCCGATGTCTCCCGGGAAAGGATATCATGGTTTCTGAGTTCCTGTTTTGCAGAGGAAAGCTCCTCCCTGGTGAAATACTGCCGTGTGACCATCCGGGCTATTTCATCGGTGACCGCCTGTCTCAGTCTCTCTATAATGCCCAGCAGCCCTTTTTCTTCCGGAACCCGCAGCTTAAAAGAGAAAAAACTGAGCCCTGCGTCCCGCTGGGTATAATACCCCGCGCTGATAAAACGTGTTCCGCCGTGCAACTCAGGTACTTTTTTGTATACAGCGTTCTTAAATGTTCCCGCCGGATCATTCATCACCTGTCCCCACACGTCCGCACCGTATGTGGCCCCGGGATCAACACCTGCATCCGGGCCCCTGAAAGAAAACTTCACATCAACCAGTCCTTTTGTGGGAGAATTGTTTACGGCAACCCATACATCCTTTTTAAGCGGCCGGTGGGGGGGTATCTCCGGAAAACCTTTCCCCTTCTGCCAGTCTCCGTAATATTTTTTTATAACAGGAAGAACTGCTTCCGGATAGATATCCCCGGATATAAAAAGAGCGGCATTATTGGGCACATAAAAATTATTTTTTATATATTCCATCTTTTCCACGCTTGCGGTGTCGATAACCCCGAGATCACCGCCCACATCCCTTCTGAACCAGTAATCAGGGTACAGTGCCTTCTGTTCGGCTTTCATAAGCATATAGTGGGGCTCGCTCTGATTGCCGGCAATTTCGTTGTGCACCACCTGCCGCTCTTTTACAAGTTCCCGGCCGTCGAGCAACGGTGCCTTTACTGCATAGGCCCAGAATTCCAGGCCCTCAGCAAGCTTATCAGAGGGAATGGTTATATAATAGGTAACAAATTCGGTGCTCGTGCCTCCGTTCCAGTTTCCCGCCCCCATTCTTTTCAGGGCGGCTTTGAATTGCTCCTGGTTCTTGTACAGTGCATTTCCCTTGAAGAGCATATGTTCATACAAATGGCACAGACCGTTGAGATCCATAGTTTCAACAATAGCCCCGGCCCTAAACGTAATACGGATCGTAACCAGGGGAACAATATGATTCTCTTCAAGAAAAACCTCAAGCCCGTTTTCAAGCACATGAGACTCCAAAGCGCAAAGAGGTGCGGTAAAGCAAAGACACAGGACAAACAGCGCCGTTAAACTCTTTTTAATTCGCATTGTTCCTCCGTTATAAACAAATTTTTTTCGTAATACTGTCTATTCCATAGAATTTTCTGTCAGACAGCTTTGCGTCCGGCAGGTGGCCTGGATGGTTGTGCCACAAGCACATAACTACCCGGTAACCGGTATGCCCATACAAAAAAGGCAGGGCCGTAACGACCCTGCCGATGTCTGTCCTTACAGAAGGAAGCTATTTTTTAGGAGGAATGATTGCATCTTTGCATGCCTTGGCAACTCTGAACTTCACAACGGTCTTTGCTTTGATCTTGATTGCTTCTCCTGTTGCTGGATTTCTTCCCATACGTGCTTTGCGTTTCACTTTAACAAGCTTACCGAATCCGGGTAAAACAAAGCTGTCCTTTTTTTTGGTTTCCTTGTATGCGATCTCGCTGAGTGTGTCAAAGAACTTGTTGACATCTTTCTTGGTCATTTCCATTTGATCGGCGAGTGCGGAAACCAGCTGCGTCTTTGTTAAAGGTTTTGTGTTCGCTGCCATAAAATATTCCCTCCTCCTTCATTGTTTATGGTTTCATATAATATGCAACATCAGCTTAATTACACATATACAGCTTATAGTAAATATAAAAAGGGAATTCAAGAAAAATATATGAGATACCCTAAAAAAAATGATACAAAGCCCTTCTAGCTGGTGTTAAACGGACTTGTGTACCGTTTACCCCCCGTTGCATGGGGCAGGACAGGACACTGCTCGATATCATCGGCAACCCTTCACAGATAACATTTATTAATAGTATCTGTGGCATATAACCTGCATTAAACGCAGACCCCATAGGCATACTCCTGTACACCCCGAAAGTATATGGACTCCTTAACACAAGTCATGATAGTATGATGGGCATGCATGATGAGGGGGTCCATTGTATGCTGCTGCAAAAAAAAACGAACTTCATGCTGTATGCACGTCTTGCGGGTACCGCTTCGGTGGTACTGTTTGTGTGCTCCTGCGCCCTGTTTTCCGTTCCCTATAAAGTGACGAAGGAAACCGTCAAAACCACCTACAAGGTAACAAAAGCCGCAACCAAGGCAGGCGCAAGTGTTGTAAAGGGCAGCACCAAGGCTGCCATCGCCACCACAAAAGGAACTGCCAAGGCAACCATCGGAGCGGGCAAGGTAATGTATACCGTGGGCAAGGTTACCTTTACCGTTGTCAAGGCACCCCTTTCATGGCCGTTGACACATGAAGAGATTGAATCAATCGACGGGATGTCTCCCAAAGAAGCAATTCGCCAGGGCCGGGTTAAAAACTCCCCCTATGTGGTAAACGGCAGGCGGTATATACCCATGTCAGTATCACAGGCCCGCTCATACCGGCAAAAGGGAACTGCGTCATGGTATGGAGCGGAAACCCGCTGCAAGAAGGGCGGCCATATGACGGCTAACGGTGAGGCATTTGACCCCCAGGGCATAAGCGCAGCCCATAAATACCTGCCCCTTCCCACCTTTGCCCGGATTACCAACCTTGATAATAAAAAGTCAATCACGGTGCGGGTCAACGATCGCGGTCCCTTTGTTTCGGGACGCATCATCGACTTGAGCGCCGGCGCGGCAAAAAAACTGGGCTTTTACAAACAGGGGACCGCCCGGGTCCTGGTGGAAGCCCTGGATATTGATTAACAGGTTATCTGCGGTACAAAAAAATAGTTTGGGGTAGGAATTTTTGAATAGAAACGTCAGACCGTATATTGCTAAAAGAAGTATGCAGGAGTCAGAATAAAAAGCGAACAAGCCGGCAAGCCGCATGCATAACCAAAGCATGCAGAAACAAAGTGTTTGCTAGATGCCACACAACCGGATCCAGGGAATTTTTTCAGCGTGTGATCTTATTCTGCATTCTGAATTCTTGGCTATGGCTTATACAGCTGAATCTGGTCACGTCCGTTCTGCTTTGCCCGGTAAAGGGCTTCATCGGCAAGGCGCACCAGATCGTTGGCGGGAATAATACAGGTATCGTCCATATAAGCGATACCGCCGCTCAGGGTAACCGGGACAGGGCCGTCCGGCCCCATGTAGGGGTTGTCCCGGCATCGCTGGCAAAGACGGTTGGCAACAACTTCCGCGCCGGCAAGGTCGGTATTGGGCATTATGACCGCAAATTCCTCACCGCCGTATCTGCACGGGGCATCAAGATTTTCCCGAATCGATGCCCGCATGATATCTGACGTATCACGAAGCACCTTGTCACCCTGCTGATGACCAAAGGTATCATTAAAGTGCTTAAAATGATCTATATCAGTAATAAGTAAGGCCAGGTTGCCTCCATGCCGCTTCAGGCGGGCCTCCTCTTCCGAAAGCCTGAGATCAAAATAATGGCGCACATATAAACCCGTGAGCCCGTCAAACACGGCCAGCTGAAAAAGCCTGGCTGTTTCAAGCCCGATTGCTATGACCGTTAAAAGCACAATCAGGGGCTGCATCATGGCAGAGCTCAGGGTAAAATCAGCAGGATGATCAAAGGTGACAATACCGATAGGCCTATTATCAGCGGCAATCAGCGGCGTGCAAAGGCATATGCGCTCAGGATGGTCGGACTCATATACGGGGAGGGGGACACCATGCAGGTAGGAAAGCTTATACCGGGTCGTCTTTTTTGTTTGCAGCACTTCCTCGCAGGGTGTTCCGGCAACAGGAAGCTCAACGGCTCGTTTTGTGATGGCATTGTCGATCAGGGCTCCTGCCGAGACCAGGCGTTCCTCGGCCTGATTCAAAAGAAAGATGCCGATTCGTTCACTGCGGCCGAAATCAGCAAGGCTTTCCAGTGCACGATCGATCATAAGATCCCTGTTCAGATCAGACAGAAGAAGGCGCGTTGCAAAACTCAGGGCAATGACGTCTACCTGTGGGTCATAATCTCCGAATGGATCCAATAATTAGCTCCTTTTTTATTAAATGGTAAAAAAACTATATGATAAAGGGACCTTTGTGTCAATAGCCGTGTCACCGGGCGGCGAACAAAGCAAACAGGGGCACCCGGGTACGGCAAAACAGTATTGCTTTTTAAAAAATCATATGCATAATTAAACATAATACGGCTTACAGCGAACCCATACTACCTGTTATATCATACAGGGACAGTAATACAACAACCCTATTACCGGCGGTTCCCGATATGGCCGAGGGACAGTAAAATCTGCGCAGAGAGGTGTTTTATGATCGACGAGAACATAAACCCGGCTGAATTTGAACGCATAAAAAGAAAAATCCTGATTTATAATGAAATCGGTAAAACGCTCACGTCATCCCTCACCCTCAAAGAAGTTGTAGAAAAAATATTTTATAAGGTGGTTGAGTTCTTTAATCCCGAGAACTGGTCTCTTTTGCTGCTGGATGAAGACACCCAGGAGCTGTACTTTGAAATTGTCGTTGGTGAGGTTGCCGAAAAGATTAAAGACGTGCGTTTGAAAGTGGGTGAAGGTGTGGCAGGCTGGGTCGCGGAAACCGGACGGGCCCTGATTGTCCCCAGTGTTGATGAGGAGCCCCGTTTTTCTCGAAAAATCGATGATATCAGTCAATTTTCCACCGAATCCATCATCTGTATCCCTCTCAAAGTCAGAAACAAAATTCTGGGGGTTATTGAGCTGATAAACAAGAAAAACCTTTCACCCTTTCTTCAGTATGACATTGAAGTACTTTCCACGGTTGCGGAGTATGCGGCCATTGCTCTTGAAAATGCCATGAATTACGAACAGGTACAGCGCATGACGATAACGGATGATATTTCCGGGTTGTATAATTCCCGGCACCTGCACAATATTTTGCAGAGTGAAATTGATCGCTGTGAGAAAGATAACAACAGCTTTTCCATTATTTTTTTCGATCTTGATTTTTTCAAAAAAATAAATGATTCCTACGGCCACCTCATCGGCAGCAGCATGCTGGGTAAAGTAGGAAAGCTCGTGCTGGACTGTCTCATAAAGGACTACTGTGCCGCGCGCTATGGCGGGGATGAATTTGTCATCATACTGCCCGGCACACCTAAAACGGACGCCGTTGCCTTTTGCCGGACAATCAGGGAAAAACTTACCGGCAAAAAATTCTTGACCCGGGAAGGCCTGAACATCAAGCTGACGGCAAGTTTCGGCATTGCCGCCTTTCCCGATGACGCCGACACAAAGGACAAGCTGTTGCAGATTGCAGATGAACAGATGTATAAAGTAAAGGAAGCCGCTAAAAATGACATTGCCTTTTGCTGAGCAGCAGCCCTGCCGAACACATAATCAGGATATAGAAATCCCCTTTGAAGGGTTTGGAGGCACAATTTCCTGGACCGATATATTCGGCAACACCGGTCCCGTTGACATTGAAATCGGGTGCGGCAAGGGCCGCTACATTATCGCCGCAGCACGGTGCAATCCCCGCATTAATTATTTCGGCATCGAAAGATCGGCAAAATATTTTAATATAACGAAAACCCGTGCACTAAAGGCCGGCCTTCCCAATATCAGGCTCCTTTCGGCCGAGGCCGGCTTTTTTGTCCAAACAAACGTACCCGACAATTCAGTACAGTCATATCACATTTATTTTCCTGATCCATGGCCCAAAAAGCGCCACAACAAGCGCAGGCTGGTAAACCCTCTCTTTGTAAATCACCTGCATCGCACCCTGATCCCCGGGGGAAAGTTTTTTTTTGCCACCGATTTCGTTGAATATTTTAACGTCATGGTGTCGGTTGCCGGGGCATGTGCGGGACTCAGGCAGATAAAACACACAGTCTTACAGCCGGGTGACACAAATCCTGAAGAGGCCCCTACAAACTATGAAAGAAAGTATCTGCTTGAGGGCAGGCACATTTTTAAAGCAGCTTATGAAAAAGGCTAGTACGCGTCCTACATGAACACCACGACCCCACAGCAGCCGGCACCGGACACCGCCGTCGTTCTGTCGGCAAGCAGAAGAACCGACCTCGTTGCCTGTTTTCCCGATTACTTTATCACCCGGCTAAAAGAATTTCCCCCGCACAACGTGCACAGCATTGTCATATGGACCAAAAATCCCGCCAATTTGCTTGGCCTTGAGGAACTTCGCTCCTGCCTGTCAAAGTATTCACAGCTCTATATTCATCTTTCCATCACGGGCATGGGTGCGACCATTTTTGAGCCGAACATACCCCCATGGCAGGAAGTAGCTGACATGGTTCCCGGCCTCGTCCGCCTGGTCGGGGACCCGGGCAGAATCTCCTGGCGCTTTGATCCCATTCTGTTTGCACAGGTGGCGGGAAAGCGGTACACAAATTTCAGTCTCTTTGCCCCAATCGCAGAAGCGGTTAAACGGTCCGGCGTCACCTCGTGCCGCACCAGTTGGGTTGAAGCCTATAAAAAAGTCCAGAGGCGGGTCGCAAAAAAAAATATTACCCTTGAAATACAGCCCTATGAGCAGCGCCTTGCCCAGGCCGGGGAGCTTCGGAAGATTGCCGAAAAAACGGGCATGTCTGTCGCCTACTGTTCAATGGAAGGATTTCCCCGGTCCCGGTGTATTGACGGAAAGCTGCTGATTGAGTTACATCCGGAAAAGGCCCTGTGTTCACAAAGAAAAGCAAAAGGGCAGCGAAAGCTGTGCGGCTGCACCGAAAGCCTCGATATCGGCTGGTACAGCCAAAAATGCCGCAACGGGTGTATCTACTGTTACGCTGAACCCCTTGTTGAATAAAAAAATAATTGATTAACAAGCTAATATATGCTAGTTTTATTTTTTTATTTTCCATGGGCCATTAGCTCAACTGGTAGAGCAACTGACTCTTAATCAGTAGGTTTGGGGTTCGAGTCCCCGATGGCCCATATGACATGGTAACTAATGAGAGGTGGTTAGAAGGTTCTTTCTGGTCACCTCTTTTTTTTATTGTGCACCCCGAAAAACAAGCAATAAAGAAACAGCAAAACACGGTTCTAAACAATTCTTTTTCATTTAAATATAAAAGACCCTCATTTGAATAACACCAATGAGGGTCTTTATTTTTTATCCGGAAACGCCGATGTGTCACTTGGCAAAATACTCTTTTTTAAATTTTAGCCCTATCAAAGGTCTCAGTACCCAAAGTGCTAATATATGAGCTGTTAGATTTTGCACACTATGACGTTCTGTCGAACATCCCAGATCTATATTGTTAAAGGAAGGAGTGGGTTAAAAATAAAATCTTATATGTATGTAAGTCTTATTTCCTGCCCTCCTGTAAAAATTGTATATCGTTAAGATTCAATTTGTTTCGGTGGACTTACCACATTACTTCTTTAATGTGAAATTAATATGATATTTACTGCTTAAGCTCTATTGAGCCGATTGCCCACCTCCTTCCTTCTGTCTTATATATAGCACCTAAATAAAAAATATCAAGAGCCCCGCAATAAATCCCCGCCCCTTACATTTAAGTATTTCACAATCAATCCGATAATTAATAATAACATAGACCTATGAAAAGGAGTACAACCAATGGCAAGTTCAAAACAACTCAAGCAGTGGATCGCTGCAAACAAGAAAGCCCTTGCAGCTATTCAAAAGAAGATCAAGAAATTTGAAAGCGATCTGAAAAAAGCTGTAGCTGCAGAAAAGAAGGCAGCAGCACCCAAGAAAAAAGCTGCGCCTAAAAAGAAAGCTCCTGCAAAAAAGAAAGCAGCACCCAAGAAAAAAGCAAAGAAATAGTTGTGAATGATCAGCGGTTGTATGTCATGCCCGGATGAGTCATGTTATAAATGCTTGTCCGGGCATTTTTGTACCACCCCATGGTGAAAAGATTATTCTTTTTTTTCGGGTTGGCTGAAAATAGTTATATCTCCCCACGCACATGGATGCAGACTTGTGGGACCGCAAAGCAGTAAATCCTTTGACGTTACATACCTTTTGTTCCAATTCAGGTAGTGGTTGCACTGTTGTTTTCGAAAAACTAATTTTTTAACGACCACCCGCATTGCGGTAACCTGAAAAGGGAACTTTTCACGTGTGGGTTAGTGTGGTTGTAGTCTTCTTCATGAAACTTGCACCACAAGAGAGTGTTTCATGAAGACAATTACTATTGATGGTAAGCACAAAACATCAAGATGACAAAAAATATTAGAACAATCATGTTCAGAGGATTCAGCGCTAATTGTTATCTTATTAAAACCGGTAACGGTTTTGTTTTGATCGACAGCGGGGGAAAATCCGGCAGAAAAAGGCTCGAGCAGGAAATGAAAAATGCGGGGTGCGTTCCGGGCGGTCTCAGGCTGGTACTCCTGACGCACGGGGATTTTGACCACGCGGGAAACTGCGCGTATCTTCGTGAGAAATTCAAGGCAAAAATTGCGATGCATCAGGATGATTCGGGAATGGTGGAATATGAGGATATGTTCTGGAACAGAAAATCAGGCAACCTGATTGCTAAAAAAATTGTTCGGCTGTTATTCAGACTGGAAACATTCACGCCTGATTTTACCGTTGATGAACATGCGGATTTGTCGGAATACGGACTTGACGCAACAATTCTTCACGTGCCCGGCCACTCAAAGGGCTCAATAGCCATACTGACAGGCAGCGGTGACCTTTTTTGCGGCGATCTGCTTACGAACAAAAAAAGACCGGAGCCGAACTGGATGGCAGATGATCCTGAGACATTACAAGAAAGTATTCGCAGCCTGAGCAATTACAGAATTAAAACGGTCTATCCGGGTCATGGACCGTGCTTTTCAATAGATTCAATTCTTAATGAACTGCCATGCGAAAAACCGTTTTAGTTTTTATGCTGCTGTTTTTTTTATGTTCCTGCGATGATGCAAAGAAAAGTGATTACCGTTTCAGCGGCAGCATATCCCGTGAGGTTTTGGAGAACTATCTCTCCCGTGCCGTTACCATGTCCGACATGTTCATGCCCATGGGCGAGCCCTATCTTGACGAGCATATTCGGATGCTGACCAACATCGGTGCTAAATTTATCGGGCGAACCGTTCTTGTCTGGGGCAATGAAAGCAGCTTTGTATCGGTTGTCTCAAATGCGGCGGAAAAAGCGGCCCGGGTTCATGCTGCCGACGGGGATATGATACTGCAGGCGGCACTATTCGAGATTGTTACAACCGATGTTGAAAACGTCCGGATTCCTTCATGGGTGTTCGAGGCCTTTGACCTCACTGCCGAAAGTAGAAATTTTGATTACAAGGCAATGCTTTTTAATTCCGGCGAAGAGGTCGACTTTTACGGGCCTTGCGCGTCAGTGCCTGATATAACAAAAACGGAAACACGGTTGTGGTTTTTTTACCAGGCGGCATCCTATATCGATATAGGCATGGAGGCCCTCCATCTGGGACAGATCGGGTGGGTGAGCCATACCGATAGCGACTACGAGAATCTTGATGACCTGATTACCCGTATACGCCGATATGCCGCCGGGCATGCCCGGAGAAACTACGTGCTCCTTGACGGCCATGTTCAGAAGGGCATTGTGCGAGAGAATGGAAACCTCCTGCTTGATTTTCATTCTTCCCCCATGCGGATGAAGGAGGTTGCGGGAAGCAGCAACCGGGAGTGCATCCTTGAGTTCGGTCATGACAACGCACTGTATGGAAACAGCCTGGGAGGCGTTGCGCCCAGCGGGTGGAGCGCGGAAAGTTTGCCGTATCTTGTCGAATTTGACCACGGATATGCATACGACTATGCCCCGGGAGAATGCCCCAGGGAGGAATGCATCTGGGGGTATGATGAAATTACCTGGTTCGCCGTGCTTGATGCCCCGGCGCGTGATGAATTTCTTCGCTATTCATGGAACTGGCTGCGAGCAAATGACATCAGCGGCTTTGTTGAAATGCCGGGTATGCGTGATCTGCAGCTGACAACCGAAACGGGAATTGACTGGTACTTTATAAACAGTTCCGAGCACATGCCCTACGGATATAACCAAGAAGAGACGGTAAAAGATATCTGGGCAGCCGATTAAATATGGTTACATATGAAACTAAAAAGGTGAGAAAAAGATGAAAACGTGGAAATGTACAATTTGCGGCTACATACATGCGGGGGATGTGCCTCCCGACAAATGCCCCCAATGCGGTGCACCGGCCGGTGCGTTTGAGCCCGTAATGAATGAAAAAGGCGCATCAGCTTCGCCACAGGAGCTCGATCCTCCCAAAGACCTGGCGGAGGTGCGGGAGCGTGCCCGGGACAAGCTCCGGGGGATTTGCGGTGTATATCCCGCCTGCGACGGTTCGCCTGACAGGATCTGCCAGCGCGAGGCCTACGGCAAGCCCATCGGTCTCGGCGGGGCGGGATCAGGAGCGGGTTTCGCTGCCAACTACGCGGCACTGTCAAAGCGAGCGCTCAAGCCGCGGCTGGTGGGCGAGCATTTCCAGCCGGACACGGGTTTTGATTTCTTCGGCGAAAAGCTTGAAATGCCGATCCTTGGCTCTTCAACCGCCGGGCCGAGCCGGTACAACAACTGCATGAGCGAAATCGATTTCTGCGTTGCCCACGTGCAGGGGTGTCTGAACGCGGGCACCTTGTCGCTGCGGGGCGATACGTTCTTCTACACGCCACAGGGCCATCCCGCGCTGGTTTCCATTGAGCGGGCGGGGGGCAGGGGAGTTCCCATCTTCAAGCCCAGGGAGCAAAAGGTTCTGCTCTCGCTCATCGAGCGGGCTGCCAAGGCGGGGTGTCCTGCGGTGGGAGTAGATCTTGACGGATGCGGCTCCACCAACATGGCCAGAGCCGGGCAGCCGGTCTTTAGAAAAAGCCTTTCGGACATGAAAGAACTGGTGAGCGCTACGGACCTGCCGTTCATCTTCAAGGGCATTATGTGTGTTGAGGACGCCGAGGCCTGCGCTGAAGCAGGCGCCCGGGTGGTGGCGGTCTCAAATCACGGGGGACGTGTCATGGACTACACGCCCGGGGTGGCCGACGTGCTGCCGGGCATCGCGGCCGCGGTAGGCGGGCATGTCATGCTCACCGCCGATGGCGGGGTTCGGACCGGATATGATGTTTTCAAGATGCTGGCCCTGGGTGCCGACGCGGTGCTCATCGGCCGGGACCTGGTCCGCGCGGCCGTCGGAGGGGGCGTGCAGGGCGTCACCATGCACATGCAGCGTCTGCACAAAGTGCTGCACCACGCCATGCTCATGACAGGCTGCAAAGGCCTTGCCGACATCAACTCTGAAGTTTTCTATAGCTGATCACTCATCCTCCAAAACCGGCAAAACCGGCAAAACCAGCCCCTCTCGGGGACTGTATTCGCTGATCTGTACACAGCCGCTGCAGAAACGTTTGTGCAGCTTTCGGGGGACACGAAAGTAATCGCCGTGTTTGGGGTGAAGGACTCACAACAGCCTCTTTTCTTTGGAAACTACCCTGTTGAACAAAGGTGATCAAACGGAACATTTTACCGCTCCGCCCCCCCTCTATCACCAAAAAGCGCATTTTTTCTAAATATTAAAAAAGAGATCTCTAAAATTTTCTAACCGATGTATTGAACAGATCACTCGTCAATTTCAACCAACTGCATTTGCTTGGGTTTATTCAAGCTATGGGTTGGCATGTTCCATGCCTACAAACAGACTGTGTGCTTCATACAAACAGGGGAGGACCTTCTTATGAAAAAAAATATTCGGGGCTTCAGGACTATCTGTGTGCTTTTAAGTGTGGTGCTGTCACTGGCTGCTTCATGTGATGATGACGACGATAGTGTTGCAGATGATACGGGTTCTCTTACCCTGAACTTTATATTTGAAGGTAACACAACGTGTGAAAGCTTTCTTGCAGAGGGGTTTATTGTATCGGTATATGACGAAACCCACGTTCATCTTTTTTCCAGGGATGTCGCCTGTACCGATGACGCCGATTCGGTAGAGATCACCGTTGAAAACGGGTTCTACTATATCATCGTGCAGTTGCAGGATGCCAATAACAACACAAAAAGTTACGGCAGCATGAGCATCGAAGTTGCAGGCGCCACTGATGCAGATGTTTATATGGAAGATTATAAAGGCGGCATTACTTTTTCCTGGGACCACAGCCTCTGTGCCGGCTATGATATTGAAATTCTTAATTTAACGATAGAGAATGAGGGTGTTGTTGTAAGCGCCAACCTGTGGGGTGAGGAGATACATTTTGATGATTACAAGATAAGCTGCAGTGCTGAAAGCCTTGTGGTGAACAATATCGACTCCGGGCTTTATCAGGTGGCCGTGGGAGGCTATAGAGACATCCTGGCGGACCGGCCGAGGATTATGTATGACGTTCCTGAATTTGTCCTTGTGACCGGCCAGGATACGCCCGTAGACCTGGACAAATATTTTACCATAAATGTTTCAGACCTTATTATTTTTTGGGAGTTCGACAGTAAAAGTATGGAAAGCTGTGAAACTGCAGGGGTAGAGCTCATTAAAGTCGATATCAAATCTTCATCAGGCACGATTATATCAGAGACTGCTCCGTGCGTGGGAGATTCCGGCAGGGTTGAAATATTTGATCTGGAAGAGGATATCTACAATGTCTCCGTTTCGGGCCTTGATGATTCAGACAACAGAACGTTCTTCGGAGAAGCCGAGCACATTCTTGAAAAGGGCAATATCGGCAGGTACGCAGAAGAGCTGTTAATTTACATAAAAGAGCTTTAGCATCCTCAAAAAATCCCCTTGCCGCAAGCGTTCTTTTCCGCATGGAAAAGAACCGGGTTCAAGACAAATCAGCCGATGCGCCGGTGCCTCCCGGAAACAAATTTGCACAGGAGTTTACTTCAGGAGCTGCATAACCGTAAACGCCCCCCTGATATCTCCTTTTTTAAAACCGGTCGCACGATCAAGGGGGTAATGGGCCTGCAGTGCACCGGCAATATCAGGAGAAATCGTTTCGCCGTGACAGATCAGGCAGAGGCCGCCTGTGGGAATAGCTTTCATGTAGCGGACCACCTTCCGTCCGTCCTCCAGGATGACGGTTTCGTTATATTCCATGGCCGACGGGTCTTCTCCTTTGTGACGGCGCTTTACAAATGTTTCAAGAACTTTTTTCTCCCAGGCATCCGGACGGTTTTCCCGGTTCCGGGCCTTCAAAGCCCGTCGTCCGACGTAAAAGCCCTTCTCCCGTGAAAGACGCTCCGCAATCTCAGGAGCACTCCGGCGACAAACACTAATGGCGCTTACCGGTCCGTCTTCCTGAAGCGCCTTCTGCAGCCGGCCCTTCAATTCCCGGCCCAGCTGCATGACAGCATCACGGTAAGGAGCAAGATGGTCAGCCCCCCCCTCACCCAGCCCGGCAACAGGACACAGCACTATCACAATGCAGGCTACCAAGACCTTGCGGATAAAATTCATTGTCACCTTCCTTCACAATGTCATAAATCGAAATCTTTCTACAGAAATACTTTAAACATAAATCCTGGTCCTGCACAATCTATTTATTACCGTTGAGTAAAAAAACGGGCGTGCCGTGAACAGCGCCCATCAATCCAGGCATAACACATCCATGTAATATTTATCTGTTGATTAACAAACTCCGTTCTTGACAAAAAAAGACTACTTATAAACAATAAGATCAGAATAAATCATTGGTGTTCAAAATAATCACTAAAGGCGCATAGGACGGGGCGTGAGGCTGACTTCACAATGAATCGAGTGCTTTCCCGGAGCAGGCAGCTGACAATGCAACCCGACACCCCTCATATGCCGCTGAATGGCGTATTATACCCCGTTGACACTGTACGCAGTTCGCAATATGTTTGTCTGAACGCCGGGCAGTCAGTTCAGGTTCGTTGCCAACGCCCCCCCGGTGTGCCTCTGAGCCGGTGCTACTGCTTATTCAGGACATATAGGACAATAAATATAAAAAACAGAGGTTTTTATGCCCTACATTAAGATTGAAACCAGCGAAACACTTGACGGGCCATCCGCGGGGGACCTGCTTAAAAAAACATCTGCGTTTATTTCAGCGCTGCTGGGCAAACCCGAGCAGTACATTATGGTTTCAATCAGCCAGGCAATGCCCATGATGCTCGGCGCTGACGTGAAGCCGGCGGCATACGTGGAACTGAAAAGCATCGGACTGCAGCAGGACCGGTGCGCCGACCTGTCAAAGGATATCTGCGCTTTTCTTGAACGGGAACTTTCAGTACCACCGGACCGGGTCTATATAGAATTTACCGCTCTGAACGGGAAGATGTTCGGCTGGAACAGCAGGACGTTTTGAATCAACCAGAAGTCAGGAGCAATTGCTGAAGCAAAACTAATAGATGCAGGGCGTAGGCACCAGGCAAAGCTCCCCACAATGGCGAGATCTTCAGGAATGTCAGCCCTATAATTTACTGTGACACCGTATTACATTCTAATATAAAAAACCAACGCTATGCGCCCTCATATTTTAATACTGGCAGACGTGCCCGGCTGGGCACTGGACCGGACGGCAGACAACATCATTGCCCGTCTGAAAAACCGTTACCGCTTTACAAAAGCTTACAACCGGGATGCCGGCGCTGTTTTACACAAAAAAACTTTTGATCTCTATTATCTTACCTACTGGCGTCAGTTATGCGACGCGGGCATCACGGCAGCGCTGCCGCATCCTGCGGTGACCGGCGTGAGAAGTCATTACAAGTGGGACGGGGGCACAGGAAAACCGCCATCCCGGGAGGTTATAGAGGCGCTTAACCGCTTTGGGGCCCTGCACGTGCCCTCCCGGATTCTGTTTGATATTTTTCGCTATCGGCACAGGGCCGTCTTTTATACCCCCCACGGTGTTGATACAACCATTTTCAAGCCCCCGAGGATCAGGCCCCGGATATCTCCCGCAGGAGAACTGGTGCTCGGATGGGCCGGGTCCCGCGGCAACCATCCCGGCAAGCGGGGTATCGATGACTATATTATCCCTGCATTACAGGGCCTAAAAGGAGTAACCCTGCAATGTGCGGCCCGGGAGGACCGCTGGCGCACCCAGGAAGAGATGGTTCCCTTTTATCAGGGCCTGGACGCCTATATTTGCGCCAGCCGCACAGAAGGCGGCCCCCATACCCTGCTTGAAGCCGGTGCATGCGGAATCCCGGTAATATCAACCAGGGTCGGTATTGCCCCGGACCTCATCCGTACAGAAAAAAACGGGCTGCTGGTTGAACGGACGGTCCAAGCCATCCGCGCCGCCGTCATTGAGCTGCGGGATGAGCGGGATCTGCGGATCCAGATGGGCAAAACAGCACGAACAATCATCTGTTCCCACTGGTCATGGGATATCCAGGCCGAAAAGTATCAACCTTTCTTTGACTACGGCCTTGACACGGCCGCCCGGGGGTCATGAACGGAAAAAGACTGATAGTCAACGCCGACGACTACAACACCGACGGAGACCGTAACCGGGGGATCATTGAAGCCGCCCGCAACGGAATCGTCTCGAGTGTCTCTGTACTGACAAACCTGCCCTGGCACGACAACGCGCAGCAGGACCTGACGGCTTCATTCAACAACAACATAGGAATTCACCTGAACCTTACAAAAGGCCTTCCCCTTACAAAGGGAGCCAGGACCTTAACAGACCAAACGGGCCGGTTTTTCAGTAAGCTCCGTGCTTGGCGAAAAGCGCTTCTCGGGAGCTATTGCACGGGCGAAATCAGAATGGAATTTGAAGCCCAGATCAACCGCCTTATCCGGGCAGGTATCATGCCCGACCATATTGACGGAAACAACCACATTCATGTTTTCCCCGGCATTGCAGCCGTCACGGCCGGTCTGGCCGTACAATTCGGTATCCCCTGCATCCGCCTGCCCCGGGAGCCCCTGCACAGCGCTGCCCGGCTCGTGCGCGCCGGCGGGTGTAAGAAACTGATGTTTTTGATGCTGTGCCGTTCTGCCCGAAAAATATTCCTCCGTGCGGGACTTCGCTTTCCGGACCGGACAGCCGGAATCCAGCAGCCCCGGGTCTGGGACGTCCCGGAACTGAGACAGTTTCTGAGAACACTGCCCGACGGAACAACGGAACTTATGTGCCATCCCGGATATGCGGCAAACAACGGCAACCCCTTTTCCACACCCCGGCGACAGGAAGAGCTCACAGCCCTTACCAATGCTGAAGTTATGCAGGATGTTGAAAAATATGGTATTATTATATGTTCATACAGCACATTAAAAGACACCAGGAACCCCTGATGAACACAATCGCTATAGCCAGCCCCTTTACCCTGCCGGCACGCTGCGGCAACAGCATCCTTGCCCGGCGTATGCAGCAGGGACTCCATGAGCGCGGATTTACGGTCAGGCTGTTTAATGCTGCACAGGATGATCCAGGTGAGGCGGCCTCCCTGCAACCGGACCTTATCCACAGCATTCATACCCTGCGGCCCGCCCGGTGGCTCGACCGGCTCTTCTCCCGCTGCCATGCACCCCTGTTCGTTACCCTTACCGGCACCGACTATAACAACCTTGATGGGGTCGATGCTCATCATGTGACCCTTGAGCGCTACTGGCGCAAGGCAGCTGCCCTGGTGGTCTTTCATCACGAGGCCCGGGAATATGTTGTCTCACGCATGCCCTGGACCGAGCCCAAAATGCATATCATTCCCCAGGGAGTTTCTGCACCGGTAAGCGTACCGGACAGGTCATCAATTCGGAAAGAATACGGTCTTCCGGCACATGATATTGTCTTTTTAATGGTGTCGGGCATTCGCCCCGTGAAAAATATCCCCTTTGCTCTGGAGGCTTTTCAGCAGATTGAGCAGCGGCTGACTAACGTTACGCTTGTCCACGTCGGCCCCGAGCTTGACAGCGATGAGGCACGCCGGGTGCAGGAAATTGGTAAAAAGCTCCGCTCCTTTTATCTGCTCGGTTCCAAAACGCGCACCGACGTAGAAAAGCTCATGGCCGGAGCCGATGTTTTCCTCAACACCTCACTGCACGAGGGCATGTCCGGGGCGCTGCTGGAAGCAATGGCAGCGGGATTGCCTGTTATAGCAACCGACATTCTAGGCAACGTCCCCCTTGTACGGGCACAGCACAACGGCTGCCTTGTTTCACTGCACAATAATCAGGAACTGGTGGAAGCTGCGCTGACACTTAGCGTCGACACTGCACAGCGAAAAGCCCTGGGGGCCCAAGGCAAACAGAGAGCCATTGAAGACTTTTCAATACAGCAGGAGCTTGACCGCTATCACACCCTCTACCGAAAAATCCTACAGCCGGAAGTCACAGATATTTGCCGGTAACGGATTTCATGAAACGTCCAACCTCACACGATGCGCGTATCGCATGGATATTTTCTTGACACAACAAAAACTTTTTTATTTTTATTACCTGCTTTTATTGATACAATTTTATCATACTTTTTTTCGGAGGGCTTATGTCAAAACAGGTCGATGCAGCTGCAATCATGGAACCGTCGGAACGAAAAAAGCGGCGACTGCTTATCACCCTTTCTTTCGTGATTGTGGCCGCCGGATTTCCGCTGGTGCTGATAGGTAAATCTGTTCTGAAAGAGGAGCTCTTTTCCATGCAGTGGTTCACGGGGGCAGGTTCACCGCTTGGTATGGCGGCAGTAATGCTGCTCTCCTGCCAGTTTGTCATAGCCGCAAAATTTCGTTTTCTGGACCGGATTTTTTCCCTGAACAGGCTCTTTATATGCCACCGGATTTTCGGCATTACGGCCGCCCTGTGCGCGCTGGCCCACCCCGTTATTATGTTCTGGCCGAACATCACACAGCCGGGGCCGTTGAACCTGTGGTTCTGGCCGGGAATACTCGGGACACTTGTTTTTTTCAGCCTTTGCGGCGCGGGTTTTGCCGCACTGTTCAGAGACCGGCTGGGAATAGCGTTTAACCTCTGGTTTCCCATGCACAGGTACGGCGCCGTGGGAATCGGCCTCCTCGCCCTTGTACATTTTTCCTTTGCCGAAGGTCATTTTGAAGCAGGTGTAACCCATTTCGTGCTCATTGCGGCGCTGTGTGCTTATGCGGTTTCTTTTTTTCTCAATAAAGGCGTCCGCTATATTGTCACGGCAAAAACATGTCCGGGCCATGATACGGTGGCATTTGACCTTGTCCCCCAAGAAGAGCCCTGGGTATCCCATGCCCCCGGCCAGTTCGCGCTGGTGACCTTTCTTTCAGATAACGTGCCCCGGGAAGAACACCCGTGGACAATATCATCCTCCCCGGCCGCTAACGGAACCCTTCAGTTTACCATAAAGAAAAGCGGTGATTTCACGTCACAAATCGACACCCTGGGCCCGGGCGACACCGCCGGGGTGCGGGGGCCCTACGGCCTGTTCAGCCATATGAGCCTGGGCGGAACCGACAGGTCCGATCTTGTCATGATTGCCGGCGGTGTGGGCATCACCCCGTTTTTAAGCATGCTTCGCTATCTCGCCGCAACCGGAGACAGTCGAAAAATCATACTTGTCTGGAGCAATAAAACAGAAGGGGATATTCTCTGGCAAGAAGAGCTGCGGCGGCTTGAGCAGCAGCTTCCAGGCCTTGCAGTGCACCACGTGTTGACCCGGCAGGAAAACCCAAACGGGCACACCGGCCGCTTAACGGCCGGGCTTCTGAAAACTCTTGTAACAGATATTAAGCGGGATCATCATATTTTTGTCTGCGGTCCGCCACCCATGTCGGCACACGTCACGGCACAGCTTAAACAGTGCGGGTTCAGCCCGTCACGCATTCACCGTGAAGATTTCCGGGTATGAAAAAGTGATGCTCGCCGCCTCTCGAAGACCCCGCTGATTCTTAGTGAGCGGCAAAGCAGGATTTTCTCGTCACATGCCGGACAACACCCACCAGCCCGGCAGATGGTTTGAAAAGGCCCCGTGGACCATCCCGGTTACAATCGGGCGAAAAAAACTCCGTTTTGCTGCATGTTCACAGAAACATCAGGGTGGTCTTCTTGCCCTGTTTCTTCTTCACCACAGGGTATCACTGCCTGCAGTACCTTTTTGCGCAGGTGCCTCAGGAACGGATACCTGGCGTTCACCTCCCAAACCCACTGATCGTTTTCGTAGTAAAGGCTAATGGTTTTACTTTTCGACAGCACCCTGTCACGAACGCCACCCAGCCACGCTCACCTGTTTCCCGGAACCTGCACAGCAGTAATATTGACAAGATACGGAAAGTGTCTTATATTTTTTATGTCTTTCACAAACTTCCGACATTCAAATTCGGCTTTCGACGCAGTGGTATGTCCCCTATCAGTGGTCTACCGACAATGGCACTGCAATTTGCTGCTTTTTGTTTTATAGACGCTATGCACACACAAAAACTACAATCCTTTTTTCTGTTTCTGTTCATTCTTCTTAATGCCGGTTATTCCGGCGCCGAAGAATTTTCCCTTGCCTCATCCTGTTATTCATCAGAAGAGCTTCAGCAGGTTCGCCGGTGGGAGCAACGCTGGGCCGGCAAGCGAATCGACGGCAGAAATATCGACCTGGTTGCCGATTTACTGCCTGAATCCTTTGTTGAAATCTACAAAAATCCCGCAACCTGGGGCGCTCCTGACGAAGGATTCTATTTTTATATTGCACCGTATGTGCCCATAAAAGAAACTCCGGGAATGTATGCCGCCACAAGAACCCATGCCCCCCATATCGCGCTGGAACCTGACGGATCCATCAGTAACTACGAGGAGGTTGCCGGAAGGCCGTTCCCGAATCCCCGCAGCGGATTGGAGATTGCATGGAACTTTGAATTCAACACACACGGAGACAGCTGTTTTTATCAGCGAACAGGCTACAATATCGTGCCTGCACGAACAGTTGAAAAGGTCGGGGACCAGGATGCCTGGGAGCTTTTTTGGGTACACCGTGTTGACGTTGATCCCCTACCCTTTTTTTCCGACAATCCTAAAAGACTTGCCCGCTCGACATTTTATCACATGCACTCTCCCCCTGAGTTTAAAAACACCCGCATGTTTAATCTGCGCTACATTGAACCCGACAAAAGCGATGATGCCTATATGTGGTTCAGCGCGTTTCGCAGAATACAGAGGATATCGACAAAACAGCGAACCGATTCCATCGACGGCACCGACCTTATCTATGATGATGAGTATGGCTGGGACGGTCAGATCCTTCGCAACACCTATACATGGAAAGGTACAAAAGAGCTTCTCTGCGCACGACATACCGATATTGAAAAGGCGGCGCGCACACAGGGACAGGCCATGCTCAACAATATACGCCGTGAACGATTTAAAACCTACGTGGTTGATGTGTACAACAAAGATCCCCACTATATCTATGCTAAACGCGTCTGGTACATAGATCCTGAAACATACCTTATTTTATGGACTGAAATCTTTGACGACCTGGGACGCTTCTGGAAGTGCTTCGAGAACCTCACCGATGATGTGCCACACGGCGCTCATCAAACAAAGAATTTTATCGTCGGTTCTCACTATGTTGATTTTCAAAGAGTCCACGCCGGCACCTGGCGCAACAACCGGGTAAAAACCGGTGTCGGCATTAGCAGGGACATGTTTACCATATACAACCTGCAAAAAGGCGGTTATTAAAAAAAATGTTTTCCCCTGATATGTTCGCCCGTCTTCGTGTTGTCATACTGGCATGCGGTTTTTTAGCACTCCCCGTTATTTCTCCATCCGCCTGGGCCAGAGTGCTGCTGTTTGACGGTTCTCTGGAACTTACCGGCTACGTCAAAGAATACATGCTGCTGCGAACTCGTATCCCCAGGAAGGAACGACGCTTTCATGCGTCAAAGGTTGATCTTTCCCAGACCGGATTTTTGATGGAGGCCCTTTACCGCCTGCGCAACGACGCTAATGTAACATGCAACCTTTTCGGCGGATTGCGGTACTGGTATGAAAAGGCCCCTGCCTTTGATGCCGAGCTCAAGCGGGGTATTCCCTTCCGGGCCCGCAAAGACTACGTTCGTCCCCGGGATGATGCCCATATCACCGAGGCGTACCTGGACGTCTCCGCCGGCAGATGGCAGGTTGTGCTGGGCAAGCAGATTGTTGTGTGGGGTGAAACAGACATTGTGCGCACCGCCGATGTGGTCAACCCCCTTGATCTGCGTTATGCGGTTCCCGGGATTGATTTTTGGGAGGAACTCAAACGCGGGCTCTGGATGGTCAGGGGACTGTATCAATCCCGGCTGCCCGGTGATCCTCTTTTTGAAATCATTTTTATTCCCGGCGATTTCCAGCACACGGAACTGCCCTACGAGGGAACCCACTGGGGATTAAGTCCGGCTGAAACATCTCCGAACCCGGGCAGAATTTTTGGATACGGGCACTGGCTGCTGGAAAAAATGCGCCGGGATTCCCCCGGCTGGAACCTTAAAAAGAATTACGATTTGGGCCTGCGGATAAGGGGCTATACCTGGAATATTGACTGGACATTCATTTATTTTGATACCCTGAGCGATACAGCAACCGCCGATCCGGCGCGCTCTTTTAATTTCAGCCTGACCTACGCCGCCGCAGCGCTGGGCTCCGCCTTGTCGGGAGCCGAAGTGAATCCCGCGTTTCCCGGATATCGCGTGTTCCGCTACAAACGCTATCGGGTTTTCGGGGGAACCGCACAGACGGTCGTTGAATGGTTGCGCGGCTCGGTCTGGAGACTGGAATGGTTTTATGAAGCCGGCCAGCATTTCAACCGTGCCCAGGGTGGTCAACTGGACGGGCTGGTGTATGACGAAGTGCGCAGAGATTCATACGGCTTCGGTGTAAGCTGCTCGGATAAATTCAAAGTGCCGTACCTCACCCATGCATTCTTCTCCGATAAGCTGCTTGAGCTCAGCGTAACATTTTTTTATGAAAAAATTCTCAACTACGACCGTGATATTGTCGTTGATCCTTCCCGGGGTCACCGTATCGGAGACAGCCATGCAAGCATGATCATCTGGAACCTCATACAGCCCATTAAATACCAGATTTGGACGTTTGTTTTCGCTGGTTTCTACAATCCCAACGGCATGTACTTTCTCTTTCCCCTGGTAAGCTACGCGCCGGGGAACCACTGGAGGTGGGAAGCGGGAGCGGCGATTTTCGGGTACCGCTCGGCTTCCGCAAAATATGCCTATCACGACAAGGACAGCATTCTGCTGCGCGTGCGCTATGAATGGTAAAGCCGATTCTCGACAGGACCCATGCAGCTTGCCCGGTTAACCGATGAGGTTGCTGATACGGCAGGTGAAACGGGTTTTGTTTCCGGTTGCGGGGGTGCTGGTGCTGCCGGACGGAACATTGCGCACGACACATCTGTCCGTCATGCCGTAGGATATGGATTAAGAACCGGTGCAGGCACGACACACACGGGTCCGGTAATCAAACCGTCATTGCCGCTTGATTACCGGAATGTGCACCTCGGAACGCTTTAAAAACCAGGGCATGAACGGAGAGTTCCAGTACACCGCATATGCGTCTCCCGCCCTTTGGTAGCCGGTGTTTTCCTGTAGCCAGGTTTCCAGCCGTGCCTTTGCCTTCTGGAAATTTGTCCTGCTGTAGCCGCCCCGAATACCGCAGCTCACCACAGTGCGCCGCTTTTCGGTAATAACGGTAACCTGGCTGCCGTCCCGAAGATTCTTTTTCCGGTCGGCAGTGCCGATATAGAATTTCATGCGGGCATTTTTTATTTCAGCCTCCACCGGAACGGTCATGGACACCTTGTTTTCATTAATATACGTGAAAAGCCTGGAAAACAGTTCATTGCCTCTGTCGAAATAATCCCCCTGCTTGCTGGTACTCATCAGCAAAGATGCGGGAATAACCTTGATCTGGATTTTTCCCGCAGGTGTTTTGGGATATGCGGCCTGATACGACACATCCATTCTAACAATACCATACACGCCGACTATAATCAGCAAAACGATTATAACGATTAAACAAATGCGTTTTTTGGAAAACATGCGCTACCCTCCGGTGTTTGGTGGTTGCAGCCCGGCTGTCACCGGTCCGGGCATTCACTTTTTGAATGGTCGATCATGATAAAGTCATCGCGGTCATACAGCTGGTCTTCCAGCCTGTCGAAAATGCCCGCAAGCAGTTCGTCGGAAAGCACACAAGTTCTGCTCAGTATCCAGCTGTAATTCCGCGTTGGGTGCCCGATAACCGCATATTCGTACTCATCGCCCAGCTCCACGATCCAGTAGTCGCCGGCAAAGAGCCAGATGCCGAAAAAGTTCACAAAGCTCACCTTGAGTTTTGCAGGTGTCTGTTCATCGGCAACCACGGCCCGGGCCTCAACGCCGGCTTTTGTGTCAAAAAACGTATAGCATTCGTTTCGTACCGCCACGCTTCCGTCCCCATTGAGGGTGTAGTCTGCCGTTTGTCCGCTTGTGCAGTACCATTCGAACAGGTTGGGGATCTCGGCGATCAGGTACCATGTGCCCATAAACCGTTCAATGTCAACCTCATCAACAACTTCCACGTCAGGCAAATGGTCTGCCGTCTCATAGGCCGGGCAGGGCTGTTGAGGTAAAAAAAACACAGCAGCTGCAAAAGGCAGTAGAAACACCGGGATAAAAACGCCACGAATTCCTTTCATTGTCCTTTCTCCTCTCGAATTTTTTCTGTCCGGTTCATGACCCATCGATGGTATGGGACAGATAAAACGCCCGGGGCGGTCAACGTACGATTCAAAACCAGCCGGTCACGTCCACCATGACACCGGGCCGGCTGTTGTTTCCGTCAAGGCCGTAGGGATCTTTCTCGGGCTGTTCATTGCCGTGAATGTCGGTTGCCCTGCTGCTGATGGTATAGGTGCCGGGTATAAGAAAAACCACGGTAGTTTTCCAGAACACCCAGACATTATCCGCGTCCATACTCTCAACAATCTCCGTTTCCTGCCAGAGGGTGCCCCCGTCGGTGGTCACGTCCACTCGCGCAATCCGTGTTCCCCCGAATGCGGCACCGCCGATCTCAACAGGAACACCGGCCGGCAGTGTTGCCCTGTTTTCGGGGAAAAAGATCTTTGAGTCAACGTCCATCGGCGGACTCACATCCCAGCCCCGGTCCTGCCAGTAATCCTCAAGGGGCCGGTCGATCACTTCTATTTCCGTGACCCAGGCCGGCTGCTTGACACCGTAAAAACCCGGGCTGAGTATCCGCAGAGGAAACCCCTGATTGGGCGGGAGGACCTCCTCGTTCATGTACAGCGCGGCCGTAACCTGGTTGTCCCTGAGCTGTTCGAGGGTGTGGGAGGCATAATAGCCGTCTGCCGCGAGGTATCGCACGCCGGTTGCACTTTCATCCGGTTCCAGTGATGCCAGGAAGTCATACAGATCGAATCCTTTCCATACGGCCGTACCGACCAGGTAGCCGTTGGGCCAGTTGCCGATACACTCTACGGTTAACGGAAGCTCGGTCAGCTCAAGGCTGTACAGCTCGTCCAGGGTAAAAGACCCCGGCCTGTCTACAAGCCCGGTTATTGACAGCCTGTAGGTTTCCGCGTCAATCTCGGGAATGCCACCGATGCGGGTTGTGAAATAGTCCTCATTTTCGGTTATGAAATCGGGAAATTCCCCGGTGACCGTATGGTCCCGGCCGCAGCCCGCACACAGAAGAAGAAGCAGAAAAAAACAAACACCCGGGCTCAAAGAGCCCGGCTTTTGATTGCGGCCCGAGGCAGAAAGGAAACGGTCGATGGTAATGGATTGTTTACATGTGCCTCCCCGTGCCATGCACGGGGTTTCCGGCAAACAATGAAGCAGGGATTTTGATGCCTGATGTCTGGTCATACAGCCTCCCTTGCCGGTTACAAGCACGGCTTACTGCAGAGAATGTATACAAACCCGCACATCCTGTAAAAAAAACATCGGTCAATACTAATAATGTAACATCTTTTGCCCGGGATTTCCAAGGCGGCTTGAACAAAAAATTCGTTGTAAGACGTCCGGGATACGTGAAAGAAGGTGCCGGGACCCTTTAGCCTGCCGGTCTACGGGGCAAACAAAAAATCGTTCATGAACCGCTCGCCCCACTGCTCGCCGAAATAATGCTTGAGCGGGTTGCTGCCGGGATCTTTGTAGGCATAGTCATACCGGTACTTTTCCATGAACGCCTCTTTTGCGGAAAGCACGGCCTGATCGGTGACGGGTTCGGCCTTCTCAATACAGCCGCAGAAAACATGTACGTACTCTTTGAAAGCCTCCTGTACATCACTGAGATACTGTTGTTCACACCAGCGATAGAACGCGTAGCCGGAATCATACTGCTTGGCCCAGTCGTGCACCTCCGAGCGACCGCCTTCGGCCTTGGGGATCCATTGATATTTTTGGGATACATCCTTGAGGGGTAAAAGGTACCTCTTCATGTACGCATTCTCTTTTGAAATCGGATGCAGGTCAAGGACACAGATTAAAAATCTGTCAGCCATTACAAAGGTATATCCAAGGATAGGGAAATCATACTCGGGACCGGGCGGCACGCTGCCGAAATGGACCATCATCGATCCTGCAAAATTCATTTCCCCAAAGCGTAACCCGGCTGTTTTTGCACACCCGAGACGGTCGCTTTTTATATAAACATTCTTGTCCTTTTTGTCTGTGTGTTTCAGCTTGAAATCCGGGTCAAGAGGCATGGGCCGCAGATCGAAGTGTTTCCCTGTTTCTTCACGTAAAATGCGGTTAAAAATAATTACATGTTTATTTTCCTCTTCCATGGACACCTCCTTTTTGTGTATGAACATACAAACATGCTATCACGTTTGACTGTTTAAGGCACAGATGCCGGGTCAAGGCACGGAGAAAACAGCCTGGCGGCACGAAGCCGGCTATCCCCGGCGCGGATAGGTCCTTTTTTTGCATGCATCCTACCTGTCGCGGTCAGGGAGGCCTTAGAGGGCGACGGTGCGTGTAGTGCCCAAAACAGCATCTGAGAACTGCTGGATGTATCCTTAATCATTTTTTAAGACGTTAGTATTAAACAATATAGCAGGCTTTCACTCAATGCAACAGTTTGTTTTCTGGTTTATGCTGGGGGTTGCGGGCAATCTGTAAAAAATTGCTGAGGGTTTCTTCAAACAGGGTGAGGGCGGTTTACATGATGGGTAAGCATTTTGCAGAAGTGCGCCTGAAGATTCGGGTCATACTGACAAAGGATAGAAATAATTATGTGTTGAGAACTGCATATGGCCGGCATGTTTTCAATAAGCTCGGTAACCCGCTTTTGCTGCTTCATTAAGACATCAAGCAGCTGCAGCATCTGTTTTTGCAGTTCTTTTTCCATGGGCCTTCTCTGTAAATGGGGTTGGAGCGTTTTAGTCGATGAAACCGGTTTGCCGACTATAACTATAATAATAGCACATTAACAAAAAACGGAAAGGAAGCCCGACTATTTTATAGCCCCTGGGTTACTGCGGATGGTTGTATTGACCGACAGGAAAAGCACGCAACCGTGTGATTGCGTGCCCTGTGGATGCAGCGTAGTGAATGTTTATTTAAAACAGCTCAAAAAACAGATCCAGCAGTAAATATATAATACTCGGCGTGGCGTTTACCGGGCCGTGAAGGGTCGAATTGCCGTAAACATCCACATCTTCAAGCTTATAATAATAGGTCTTCATATCCCCGGCTTGTTCATCAACAAACGAGTAGGTGGATGAGGTTCCCTGGGCAGGAATCATGTCGGTGTTGATGCGGGCGTATTCTCCTGCCTCTGCGTCTGCCCGGTAGATGTTGAATCCGGCATTGTCCGTTTCATCATCGGTACCCCAGAAAAGCCTCACCTTGTTCACTCCCGGCACCGCAATGAACATTGCAAGCTCAATTAATGTGGGTTCCTCGGGGGCGGCGAAATAGGCACTGGTGACATTTTCCCCGTCACTGCCGGGCAGTTCGTCAAATCCCGCAATATGGACGGAAAAATAGTAATAATCTTCGTTTGGATAGATAAAATCATCAACACTCAAATCCTCGTCATCACCGCAGACGATGATTTCAAGGGGATTTTGTCTGCTGTTCCCGTCACCTGCAAGATCATAGGTATACGTGCCGAAGGGCCCGAAACTTTCGCTCCCGTTCACCGTTATGTTCCAATTGCCGTCATCATCGTCGTCAAACTCTATTTCCAGTTCATCTTCGCCCGGGTAATTAAATCCGAATCGCTGGATCCCGAAACCAGCCTGCTCTGACTGAAGCTCATCTTGGTTCACGGATACACTCATGAGCACGCACTGCTCATCAGCCGCCTCCAGCTCCACCGTGGCATACGCCGGGCCGTTCGGCAGCTCGTTTGATTCGGTTAGGGCAACCGTTGCGGCCCGGGAACCGGTGTACACACTCACGAGAAACAAAAAAACGCCTATCGTTATTCCCGCTGTTTTCTTCATGATGCACGCCTCCCCTTCTAAAAAAGTTTTTATTCACCTATAATAATTAAATAGACGATTTATTTTTTTTTATCTTTCAACCTAATGGTTCATTTATAATTAAAAATAAGTTATATATTATTGTATTTTTATTGTTTGACATATAATTAAGTTTTTCTATAATTAAAGTATATATAACAGATTTCTATCAAGAATAAAATCCTACAATGAAACAGCGAATACCATTAATTTTGCTTACCGTCATAATGGTCTCACTCTCATATGTAATTAATAGTATGGGCTGCGATACTATCAAAATAATGCCGCTCGGTGATTCAATTACAGCAGGTCTCATGTCTCCGGATTCAGTATCCTATAGAAAGGCTTTGTGGAACCGGTTGCATGGTGCGGGTTTTGCCGTTGATTTTGTCGGCAGGCACAGCACTGATATGGAAAATCCGGATTACGACGATGATCATGAAGGAAACTCAGGCTGGACAGCTGCAGAAATTGCTTCTAATGTTTATAAGTGGTTGGTTAATAATCCTGCGGATATAATATTACTACATGCCGGTACAAATGATTTACAGGAATCTGTAGATGATATTGAAGATATTCTCAATAACATTGATATGTTCGAGATGGATCATAATAAACCTGTAACTGTAATAGTGGCACAAATTATAAACCAAAAATCATATCACCCGACAGTAAATTCATTCAACCATAACCTTTATAATCTCTATATAAACAGATTGAACGAACCGGATAACATCATGCTTGTAGACATGGAACATGCGCTGGAATATCCCGTCGATATGAGCGACAGCGTGCACCCGAACTTAGGTGGTTATGAAAAAATGGCAAATGTCTGGTACACGGCATTGGAAAAAATGTTACCTGTTTGTAATCCTTCAGTCCAAACAGAAGATGTTTATCCCCCGGTGTTTAATCCAGTCCCACAAAAAGAAAATGAAGTTTACACTGCACCGCCGACAGTTACCATCGGTGTAACCGATACAGAAGCATTAGAGAACATTTACTGGAGTTTAGACCAAAAAGAAGAGCAATCCCTTTTCCAAAATTTGATCGATACGCAGTTCAGTACGGAATTCATTCTTGCCGACACGGATTTTGATTCTTTATACAGCGGGTTGCACTTCCTCACCTTTAGAGCGGTTGATACGTCCGGCAATAGCAGATCTTATAGCTGGCGGTTTTGGAAATATGATGATGAACTACGAGTAAACGCGGGAGGCGTTCAATACGTCGACTCCGCGGGCACCGTATGGTCGGCGGACTTCGGATACACTACCGGCTCTGTTTCCGCTGCGGCCGGTGCGGTTGACGGCACCGGGGATACCGCGCTGTTTCAGACCTGCCGCTGGGACGGTTCCCGCAGCCCGGAGATGCAGTACCGGTTCAGCGTCCCAAACGGGCAGTATATGATAAAGCTCTATTTTGCCGAAACCTGGAAAGGCGCGGCCGGTGTGGGGCTCCGGGTGTTCGACGTTCAGGTGGAGGGGACCGTGGTACTTGATGATCTTGACGTTTTCGGGGAGGCGGGCTTCTACAAAGCACTGACAAAGACTGTTTACACATCGGTCGGTGACGGTGAGCTGAACATTCTATTCCTGCACGAGATTGAAAACCCGACAATATGTGCCCTGGAGATTACAACCTGGGACGGGGGGGACGATGTAGACCCTCCCGGCGTACCGGAAGGATTGGCGGCTGATTTTACCGGGTGGGACCGGGTGACGCTTGTCTGGGACCCGTCCACGGATGCGGGATACTCCGGCCTTGCCGGTTATATCGTTTTCAGAGACGGTAGTGAAATCGGCACGGCTTCTTCGCCGGCCTATTCCGACACCGACATCCTGCCGGCAACCGACTATGTCTACACGGTGGCGGCATATGATCACAGCGGCAATGTGTCCGATACCTGCCTGCCGTTACCGGTCACAACGGCTTCTGATACGGATATCGTTATTCGGGTAAACGCGGGAGGCGTTCAATACGTCGACTCCGCGGGCACCGTATGGTCGGCGGACTTCGGATACACTACCGGCTCTGTTTCCGCTGCGGCCGGTGCGGTTGACGGCACCGGGGATACCGCGCTGT
>Ga0272442_10000385_pt1 | contig 72073 bp, 62 predicted proteins | sample SSMForm2O_FD_200262 | JGI IMG/M metagenome (GOLD analysis project Ga0272442, IMG submission 200262) | Marine sediment archaeal communities from Little Sippewissett salt marsh, Falmouth, MA, United States - SSM-Form-2O | ecosystem: Environmental > Aquatic > Marine > Wetlands > Sediment ...
ATTCTTCCTCCTCAAAAATATTTTATTAGAAATTGTATATGTTAGCTCAATTTAAATTTTTCGAAAATTATCTATATATGTACATTTTTTTAAATTAAACTATTTATATGATATTTTCGATTAATAAAATATTATTAATTTACATTTAATATATTAAATAATTAAAAAAAATTTAAATAAGAATCTGTAGCAATATAACTATTAAAAATTAACAAAAATATTAAATCTCTGTAGGTGTATAGCAAAAAACAGTGATGAACGAACCCTTTCTGAGCCATTGGCTATGATGAAGATCTTGAGTGCTGAAATTGCTAGATATGCTTACTTAGCATATCTGCAATCTTTTCTAAGAACAATTTATCTTCTTTTGAAAATGAGTTTTTATAATCAGAATCGATATCTATTTCACCTAAGATTTCCCCGTCTTTTTTAATTGGAACCACAATCTCTGATTTGGTCGTTACAAAACAAGCAAGATAACGTTTATCATAATTTACATCAGAGATAATCTCGGTTTTACCACTTGTTGCAGCAGATCCACAAATTCCTTTTCCAATTGGAATTTTTTTATGTTCTGTTGCTTGCTTACCTCTCCAAGGTCCTAAGACTAAATAATTTCCTTTTACAATATAAATCCCAATCCAACTGTAATGCTTGAAATTTTCATATAAAAAGTCTACGACATCTGAAATAACCTGGGAACTATTTAAAATTATATCTTTAATTTTTTTTTCTGAAAATGAATAATTCAAAAATATCACCGAGCATATTCAAGTAAGTTTGTTTGAGTATCATTTGAGCCTAAAGATTCATTCAAATAATCATTTTCTTTTGTAGGAAGCTCAATAGTTCCATATTCTCCACCCCCACCGGGTTTGATTATTACTTTTTTTTCACGAAATGCCTGAATTGCTTCAGTAATTGCTGGGACCGTAATTTTTGAAATATCTTTTATATCTGTATCGATTAAAATTTTGATTTCGCTACCAAATTCAGAGATAAGTTCGTTCCATCTTTTACTAACAGTTTGAGTAAAAGGTGTGCGTTGGCCGATTGCCTTAGCAATAATCTCAGTTAGCGGAATCAAGTGAATATATTCTGGTCTATGAGTAGGATGTTGAGGAAGGTTAAAATCAGCTTTTTCAAAAATTTTATCTTTAACGCCCTTCTTTATTCGTTTTCCACAGCTGCACTTCCAACGTCTACGTTGTGCTTGCTCAAGAGTATAATGAGTGTGACATGAAATACATGCAGATTCATGATATTTTCCTTCCTGAGGAGGTAAACCAACATTTAAAACGGGTTTATTACCACCCTGTCTCAAAATCGCTTTTCTAATTTCCTTAAAAGTAGCAGCATTTACTTCAAAACGATTGAACTCTCTAGCCAGTCTTACAGGATGAGGACTATGACAATCAGAATTAGTCAAAAAGGTGAGTCTGTGTAGTTCTTTTATTCTATCAGCTAAATTAGTGTCTGCTGAAAGCCCAAGTTCTACAAAAGAAATATAATCTGAAAAATCGCCATAACACTCGTCTAATGAATTATGATATGCATACATTGCTGTCCATGGTGTAAATGCATGTGCAGGACCAATTAGAACATTAAGATCTTTTGCTACAGATGCAAGTTCCTCTCCACTCATTTTAACTTTAGGTCGACCATCACGCTCAATGTTATTTGAATTAGTTTTTATTCTTTCTTTAAAATCCCAAACAGACGATATACTAGGAAAATAAAATAGATGATGTACTCTTTTTTTATCTTCAATTTCTGTACTTAAAATAAAACGCGTTCCATTCAGTTCAAATGTGCCCTCATCAATTACATTGCATTGCTTGATTTCTTTCATCCATTCACTATGAAGACAATCTCCAGTTGCAACTACATCGACGCCCTTTCTAGGAGCCTCTAGAGAAATGGTGTTAATATTCATTCTTTTACTTGTTGCTCCAGAATAGCGAGAATGAATGTGTAAATCAACATTAATAAGCATGAATCCCCTTTTTGATATGCAAAACCATGTATTAGAATTTACTGAAATATATTATTCAACCTTTTTTCCACATTTTACACAGAAGGTTGCATTTCCCTCTAATTTCTCACCGCATTCTGTGCAGAATTTGCCTTTGGTCTTACCTTTTTTAGATTTTTCTTTTGGAGGTTTCTTTGTTTCTTTTGGTGGAGCTTTTGTTGGAGTTTGAGGCATTTGCACTCCTTTAGGTATTTTTCCCTTTAAGGGTACTTTTGTAACAAAGAATTGTGTTTTTGACATAAATTCTAAAATTCCAGCTATAATTAAAACAATTCCAGAGGTTAATAGTAGCCACCCGCCTGAACCAAGACCCCATTCAACATTAACTTGGCCATCTATCAAACCCCCCTCCATTTCGATATAAGTTGTTGTTTCTCCTCCAATCGGTGAGCTGGTAAATGAATCTAAAATATCTTGGACATACTGAGTTCCATCAATTGCTTCAGCAGGAAGCATATTTGGAACAATAGCTCCCATTGCAATTATTACTATTATTATTAGAATAAATGGAATTATTAGTCTAACACCTCTCCAAATATATTTTGTACCTAACTTTCTACTTAAAGGTATTCCAATCGTCGCAATTATTAAAAAAATGAGACCAATTGCAATAAATAAAGAAAATGGAAGTACAAATGAACCCATTGGCATAGGGCCGCTATTCCCTGGAATAGTTATTCTGACACCATTTATTCCATCAAACTGAAGTAAATCAACCATTCCTTTTGTTTGAAATGTTTCTGTAAAACCCTCTCCGGATACTCCATAAGATATTGTATACCATGGATTAAAAAGTCCAAAAATAGCTATAATAATACCAACAATGCATAGTATGTTTCCTATACTATGCAAGTTAAGACCATTAATATAGAGCATTGAAATAATTCTGGGTCCAAGACCATATTTCTTATGATTTCTATAAATTCGAAATGCCAGTAAAACAATTATAATCAAAGAAATTACAACAAATATTAAAACAAAATTGTAAACAACCCATTCTAATGTAAAGAGCATATCATTTGATTCAAAGAGGCTATTGCCCCAACCAATTGGGTCGTCCCACATATTTCCTTCTTCTCTAAATTTTGGCCCAGGGGGACCAGCCTGTCCTAATATTGAAGCCTCAATTGCGTCTGCTTCACTTTCAGCTACTTCTCCCCATCTACCTTCAAAATCAATCCAGGTTTGATCTTCAAAGTTTTCTAATGTGTATTGATTATAATTGAGCACCTTGCCATTTGCTCCAACTATGTCACTAGCGATTCCAAGTTTTCCTGAATAAGACCTTAGATAGTTTGCATGACTTCCCCGTGCAACATAAACTTTTATGTGATTTCCTTCATTTTCAACCTGAGTCCAAGAGGCTCTCTGGCCAGAATGATGCTGACTATATGCAACCCAAGATGGTTGTCCACTAACATCAACCACTACTTGAACCATCTCCCAGTCTCCCTCATGTTGATTAAGTTCACCTTTATTGAATGCATAAAACATCCAATATTGAATAACAGTTGAGCTAGTCGAAAAATCCTCATAAGTTCGATAATACACAGTGTAACCATAAACATCCATTACACTTTCATAATGATTAATTACCCCATCATCTTTGATAGTTCCATGAATATTATCGTAAAAATAGGTCCCAGGTATAAATTCATTAACCCATTTTTCAATTGAGTTATCCAAATGATACTGAGCATCAACCGGATAACATGACTCTTCACCTTCAAAATAAAAAATTGGAGCATAGGTATCAGCTATCCCTTGAGCACTACATGTTAATCCTGCTAATGAAATTGAAATTGTTAAAAAAACAACCAAAATGATACTTATTTTAAGGCTCTTAAAAAAATATTTTCTCCTCATTTTTTCACCAAAATTTGTTATGAATGTAATATATTGTTACACTTTTAACATTTTATTAAAAAATAATCTATTAAAATTACGCTTTTTTATAGTAACATTTATTAGCCTCTACTCCATATGAAAAACAGAAAAAAACATCATTCTGATGGGATGAAAAAATTCCTTAAAATAATTTACTAAATTAGCCTAAATACTAAACCTGAAGTGAAAAATAATGAACAAAGAAAAAACAGAAGAAAACAGAAGTTATGATACAGATTCAATTCAAGTATTGGAAGGTCTTTCAGCAGTAAAGAAAAATCCTGCTATGTATATTGGTAGTACTGACGAGAGGGGTCTTCATCATCTTGTTTATGAGGTAGTTGATAACTCAATTGATGAAGCTTTGGCAGGATACTGTACAAAGATTCAGGTAAGCCTAAATAAGGATGGATCTGTAACTGTTATAGATGATGGTAGAGGAATACCTGTATCAATGCATAAAAAATATAAAAAATCAGGATTAGAAATTGTTATGACTACACTTCATGCAGGTGGTAAATTCGATAGTAATGCATATAAAGTTTCTGGAGGCCTTCATGGTGTTGGTGTATCTGTTGTAAATGCTCTTTCTAAATGGCTTGAAGTAAAGGTCAGAAGAGACGGAATTGAATATCATCAAAAATATGCATATGGTGCACCTGCGTCTCCTTTGGAGAAAGTCGGTAAAATCGATACAAATGGAACAACAATTACATTTTCTCCAGATCCTGAAATTTTTGAAACCGTTGATATAAAATTTGAAACTATTGAAACTAGATTAAAAGAGCAAGCATTTTTAAATGCTGGTCTAGAAATTGAAATAACAGATAAACGAAGTGATAAAAATCAGGTTTTCAAATATGAGGGAGGTATTCGTGAATTTGTTCAGCATATTAATAGAAATAAAACGCCTCTTCATCCAAATCCAATTTATTTAAAAGCAGAAAAAGAAGATGTTGAAGTAGAGATTGCAATTCAATATACTGATGGTTATACTGAGAATATCTTTACTTTTGCAAACAACATCAATACTCACGAAGGCGGAACGCATTTATCTGGTTTTAAGGGCGCTCTTACTAGAGTTTTTAATGACTATGGGAGAAAAAATAAAATATTTGATAATGTGAATTTTTCCTTAAGTGGCGAGGATTGCAGAGAGGGAATTACAACTGTTATCTCATGTAAGGTTAGAAATCCTCAATTTGAAGGTCAAACAAAAACAAAACTTGGGAATTCGGAGGTAAGAGGAATTGTTGAAAGTCTTACCAATGAAAAACTTGGTGAATTTTTTGAAGAAACTCCTGCTGTTGCCAGAGTGATAATTGATAAGTCGCTTAATGCCAGCCGTGCTAGAGAGGCTGCAAGAAAAGCAAGAGAGCTTACTCGTAGAAAAGGGCTCCTTGAGTCAACTGCTTTACCTGGAAAACTCGCTGATTGTTCTAGTACTGATCCGTCTAAGACTGAATTATATCTTGTGGAAGGCGATTCCGCAGGAGGAAGTGCCAAGCAAGGTCGAGATAGGGAATTTCAAGCAATTTTACCTTTGAGAGGAAAAATTCTTAACGTAGAAAAAGCGCGTATGGATAAAATTCTTAAAAACAATGAAATTCTTGCGTTAATTACTGCAATTGGAACCGGAATTGGAGAAGAATTTAATATTGAAAATGCTAGGTATCATAAGATAATTCTAATGACTGATGCAGATGTCGATGGAGAACATATTAGAACTCTTCTACTTACATTTTTCTTCCGTTATATGCGACCTCTCATTGAAGAAGGATATTTGTATATAGCAAATCCTCCACTCTATAAATTAAGTAAGGGTAAACATATTGAATATGTCTACTCAGAGAGAGAAAAGCTTGAAAAAATAAAAGAACTAGGAAAAACAGGTGTTGGTATACAACGATATAAGGGTCTAGGTGAGATGAATCCCAATCAGTTGTGGGAGACTACTATGAACCCTGAAAATAGAATGATGGCTAAAGTTACTGTTGATGATGCAGTTGATGCTGATGAACTGTTTACAATTCTTATGGGTGAAAATGTAGAACCACGAAGAGAGTTTATTGAGACACATGCAAGAGATGTTGTAAATCTGGATATTTAGGTGATTTTTTGGCAGAAGAATCAGAAAAAAGAGAATTTGTTCGTGCAATTGAAACTGAGATGAAACGTGCTTTTATCGATTACTCAATGAGTGTCATTATGAGCCGTGCTCTTCCAGACGTAAGAGACGGTTTAAAACCTGTTCATAGAAGGATTTTGTATGCTATGAATGATATGGGTCTTACCCATGAAAAGCCATATAGAAAATCAGCTAGAGTAGTAGGTGAGGTGCTTGGTAAATATCACCCTCATGGTGACCAAGCTGTATACGACTCAATGGTTAGAATGGCTCAGGATTTTTCACTTCGATATCCACTAGTTGATGGTCAAGGAAATTTTGGATCAATCGATGGAGATTCGGCAGCTGCCATGCGATATACAGAAACTAGACTTGCAAAAATGGCTAAGCTCATGCTTCAAGACATTGAAAAGGAAACAGTTGAGTGGACAGAAAATTTTGATGGGTCTCTGAAAGAGCCTATTATGCTTCCTGCAAAGCTTCCTAATCTATTGATTAACGGATCTTCTGGAATTGCAGTTGGAATGGCAACTAACATGGCACCTCATAATCTTTCAGAAGTTATCGATGGAACAATTCAGCTTATAGAAAATCCTGAAATGACTACAGTCGATTTGATGGAGATTATTCATGGTCCTGATTTTCCTACAGGTGGAATTATCTATGGGAAAGGTGGAATTCTAAGTGCATATTCTGATGGTAAAGGTCTTGTAAGGGTTCGCGCTAGAATTGATGTAGAAGGAAAAGACAAGAAAAAAATTGTTGTAAGTGAGCTTCCTTATCAAGTTAATAAATCAAAGCTTTTAAAAAATATTGCAGAACTTGTTAAAAATAAAAAAATTGAAGGAATAACAGATCTTAGAGATGAAAGCGACCGTAAAGGTATGCGAATTGTAATTGAATTAAGACGCGATGCAATTGAAGATGTTGTCATAAACCAGCTTTATGAGCACACAGATCTTCAGACAACATTTGGAATTTTAAATCTAGCAATAGTTGAAGGTGAACCAAAGATACTTGCTCTAAAGGAAATTCTACAATATTATATACAATATAGAATAGAAGTAATAACAAACCGTACAACCTATGAGTTAAACAAAGCGAAAGATAAAATGCATATTCTTGAAGGTTTCATAATTGCCTTAAATAACATTGATGAGGTAATTAGAATAATAAGAAAGAGTAAGCAGGTTGATGAGGCAAAAGAAAATCTAATGAAGAAGTTTGATTTTTCTGAAATACAGACAAAGGCAATTCTTGATATGCGTCTGCAGAAATTAACAGGAATGGAAATTGAAGCTGTAAAAAAGGATTATAATGAAACTAAAGAGCTAATTGAAAAATTGGAACGTTTACTTAGTGATAAGCAAAACATACTTGATGTTATTAAAAATGAACTCCTTGAAATAAAACAACAATTCGGTGATCAAAGACGAACTGAAATTGTTGAAGGTGAAATTGATATTGAAATTGAAGACCTTATTCCTGTTCAAGAAGTTGTTATTACTATTACTGATAGTGGTTATATTAAACGGATTCCATGTGAAACATATAGAACTCAACGTCGTGGCGGAAAAGGACTTAAAGGTATGCAAACAAAAGAAGAAGACGTTGTAGTTGACTCATTTATAACTTCAACTCATGATTATATTATGTTTTTCACAAATCATGGAAAGGCATTTTGGTTAAAGGGTTATAAAATTCCTGAAGGAACAAGACATGCTAAGGGAAAAGCAATTATTAATCTCTTACCTAGACTTGAGCAGGGGGAATATGTTGAAACAGCGATTCCAATTCATGAATTTGATGAAGATCATTATCTTGTATTTTCAACTAAAAAGGGAATTATAAAAAAGACTGTGCTATCTGCTTATAGCAATGTTAGAGTAAATGGTATTCGGGCAATAAAACTTGATGAAGATGATGAATTGATTAGTACAAGACTATCTGATGGAAAACAAACTATAATGATTGCAACAGCAAATGGCCAGGCTTGTAGATTTGATGAAAAAGAAGTGCGCCCAATGGGAAGAGTCGCTAGAGGTGTTATCGGAATAAGGTTGGGTAAAGAGGATAAAGTTGTTTCAATGGCAATAGTTGGTGAAGAAGGAAATTTAATGACTGTTACTGAAAATGGTTATGGAAAACGTTCACCAATTGAAACCTATCGAAAAACACATAGGGGAAGCAAAGGTGTCAGAACAATTATTACAAATGAAAGAAATGGAAAAGTAATCTGGGTTAAGGAAGTATGCGATGAAGATGAACTTATGCTTACAAGTAAGGGTGGGATGATGGTAAGAGTTCCAGTAAAAGGCATAAGAATTATGGGAAGAAGCACAATGGGTGTTACAATTATGAAACTTAACAAACAAGATAAGGTCGTTTCAGTTTCAAAGATAATTGAAGATGAAGACGAAGATGATAGTCAAGATTAAGTAAAAAGAAAAAAGAATTAAAAACATGTTTTATTTTTTAAGTACCGTGGATAGGAATATATGGAGTTAATGCTGGGTCGCCATACATTGTGTATTCATAGAATGATAAGAACTTATTATCCATACGTGGAAGGTAACCTACTTCTTCATTACCTGATATTCGTTCATATATGTCGCGATCAGTTTCATAATCACCAGTAATGACTAAAGGCGGTGACCACCAAAGTTTCCAATTAATCTCACTTTCATCAAGATAATTATTTCTTGCTTCTCTGAATGCATAACCTATGCTTGTTCCTTCTTCCTTTTTGAGTGATTCTAGCATATCAGAATAAAATTTGAATCCGAAATGTTGTTCTGGATATATTCCGCGTTTTTCCAAATCTCTCTTTGCTTTTAGATATCTTATTAAAGTTGTACCAGGAATATCATATTGACGTCTTTTAGGTTCTACATAACCACCCGCAACATTTGAACATGTTGTAGCAGCAATTACTGTTCCACATCCAGCATGAACGTATGCTTGAGACAGTCCTTGTTGTGGATATACTCCATCGATTTCTCCAACAATACAACTTTCCATCCATAAAACAGAAGGTCCTAAATCCAAATTCTCAACATTACGTGTGTCGTATGAACCTAAATCGTTATAAGAAATACCCGGTCCAAGTCCCATTATTGGGGCTAAAAATCTTTGGAGGAATTTACTAAGAAGCCCATTAGGAAGTCCTAGTCCTAATTTATAGATTCCAACATCTCCCATAATCATATTATGTTGATTACCATGAGCATTTGCCATAATAAAATTAGCTCCCTCTTGTTGTTCTTCCCCTTTACATACATCTTCGCCAATTGCTTTTTTCAATTGCCTCTTTGATAATAACACTCTATTCAGAAGATTTGCTTTTTTGAGTTTGTTTATTGCCTCATTGCTGAATCCTTTTAAAATAGCTTCGTTTTCTCTATAGATTTCGGTTTCAAAACCAAGTTCTTGAACATTTTTTTGTAATGATAAGCCCGTTAAAATCGAAGCGCCTGTCCACATCTTTAAAGGTTCACCACGACTTGTAAGACCTAATAATTCACCAAATATTCTATATTTTACTGGAGGTTTTTGAAAGTCGTTACCTCCACCCATTTGAACTATTGCGGTATCTTTCCATTCTCCCAAATCTTCAATTATTTCATCATAAAAAATTGATCTTAAGATTAATGCATTTGCATCTTGAACGTCCCATCCAGTGATTCTACCTATTATGTTTTCCTGATAGGGATATCTATCTCCTTCTCGAAACTCACTATATTCATCCATTACATTTCCATGCCAGTCTCGAACTGGGTCTATGTTACCATAAATAAAATCACTTGGAAGACCTAAACCAAAATATCCAGCATGTTCTTCATCAACTGGTTCTATACCGTTATCATAAATAAACTGAGGTATACCAATTGTTCCACCACATAGTGCAATGTAAACTGGATTATCTTTGTAATAATCTCTAAGTTCCTTTAAGTCAAACCCTGTTTCAAGTTTGATATCAGCAAGTTTTGCAAGTAATTCGTTAATCTGGTCGTGAATTTCAAAAACATGTTCATTTGATGCACCAGCAATATCTGCATTTCTACGTGGTACATAATATCCTGGCGAGGGCCAACCATTATATAAAACATTATCATCTGCTGTAAAAGCAAATTCTGGTTTTGCAAATATTATCCCTTTGTGATATGCTGTTAAGTAAGGGGCTATTGTTGAAATGTCCTTCATCAAAGAATAGACTGGGTCACTTAATCTATCAATGACGACATTTGCTTTAACATCACCATAATTATCTATAAGCCAAGACCCACTAGCACGGATTTCATAGGTTGCTCCACCTCTATCATAAAGAACTACTTCATTATAAGTCCTATCTTCAATTATTTTTCCACTGGCGTCTCTTATTGGTACACCGCCACCATGTGTACTTCCAGCATAAACCTCATATTTTTGTAATCCACTAGGTTCTTCTTCATCCTTAATTCCAATTGAAAATACGGCGCTATCACCTAATAGTTCAATATTTTCTATATTTAGATTTATACCTGTGAATTTGATAAGTGCATAGGTGTAGTTATCAGGTATTGTAAATTCACCTATTACTCCACCAGCTCCACCAGTTAATGCCTTTACTATTTCAGTAGTTGCACCAGTTTGAAGAGTAACAGGGCCGAAATTATGTTCAACACTATCAATTACTTCTGGAGGCCAAGCATCTACTGGATTTGCAATAGTTATGTATTCTATCCTTTCTCCAAGTTTTTCTTCAATTATCTCTATTGATGCATTAACAATCTCATCAACATTATTAAATTTTAAAACGTCACCATAACCTTGAATATTATCTCCACAAACAATGGTTTTCTTTACCTCAAGGTCTGTGAGAACATCTGTTACATCCATATCTATTTCATCGGTTACAATTACTGGTATTCTCATGTATGATGCTAGAGGAGTTGCTAATAATCCTAAGTTATATCCAGATTCAGTATATTCGATTATTAAGGCTGCATCACTCTTGTCCCAATATTGTCTTGCGATTCTAATAGATGCTTCTTTAGCAGTTTCATTGGCTCCAATAATTTCACATTTTTTACTACCATCTAATTGATTTTTTGCTCTTAAAATTGCATTAGATGGTTTTTCAATATTCATAACAAAAAGAGGTATAACTGTTTGCGTACCCGTTTCACAATAATTTACAGCTAGCGGAGTAGCAATAAGTGGGTAAAATGGTGAACTATCAGAGACTGTTACAGAGTCTGGATTTTCTTTTAATGAGCCTGTAACCGTAACAAAATTATTCACTTTTGCAGCGCCAACACCAGCTTCCTCAGGAACCCATACATAGATACCGATTGCAGCTAAAATTAATACAATTACTCCCGTTATAACGATAAGCTTATCGTTCTTCTTCATATTTTATCCCCCAAAGAAAATAATAGTTGATATCCAACTATATTTGAATCTTTCTATATAATATTTTCTATTATAATTTATATAACAATTTTAATTATAATAATAGATAATTGAATTTATTAACCTTTTGTAATTAATATAATATTTTAGGTTATGTAGATATACTAATTAACAAAATAAACAAACAAATAGTTATAAAACAATTTTTAAAAACTAAAATTGCACTCTTCAATACTTTTAATAGGGAAATACCTATTAACCCCAAAAAAAGGAGCTTATTATTATGGCAGATGAAGAAATGTCTAAGCAATTACAAGACCAAATAAATCGATTACAACAGATGAGAATGCAACTTCAGATGATATTACAGCAACGTCAGCAAGTTGAGATTCGACTTAAAGAAATTGATGAAGCATTAGAAGAATTAGAAAAAACAGAAGAAAAAACACCAATATACAAAAGTGTAGGGGCAATTCTTATAAAAATGAAAGGAAAAAATGAGGTTACAAAAGAATTAAAGTCAAATAAGGAATCTTTAGAAATTAGAAAAAACTCTCTTGAGAAACAAGAGGGTAGTACAAAAGAAAAATTAAATGAGCTTCAAAGCAGAGTACAGAATTCATTGAGTTTGTCTGGAACCTCCAATTAATATAATTGTTAGAGATAAATGATTAAAAGAAGATATTTTTCCACTCAAGATGATTTCAAAACAGGTTTTACTTGTAAAATTACATTATTTTTTGGGTTAATTCTATTTTTAATTTATTTATTTTCAAAAATTATCGCATTGATTTTTGGAGAAAATAGCACTGGAGTTTTTAAACAAATTTATGATTTTTCACAAACAACTGTTCCAAATTCAATACTTGCAATTTCAATAATTTTATTTGCAATTGGTGTTATTCTATATTTTTTTCATTGTCAATTTGCAAAACTTGCAAGAATTGCAGATGAAATTGAAAAATCAGATAATTCTGAAGATATTGATTAAAATAAAATCATCTACCATATCTTCTTTTTCTTTGTTGGCAGGTTCTAATTGCTTTTAAAAAATCTCTTTTCTGAAAGGCAGGCCAATATACATCTGAAAAATAAAGTTCAGAGTATGCAAGTTGCCATAATAGAAAATTTGAAATTCTTTCTTCTCCAGATGTTCTTAAAATAAGATCTGGATCTGGAATTCCATTTGTATATAAATATTTTGAAACAATTGGTTCTTGGATTTCCTTAACCTGTAATTTTCCCTCTTTGACATCATTTGCAATTTCTTGGATTGCATGTATTATTTCTTCTCGACCACCATAGGCAAGGGCAATATTGAATGAATATTTATCATAATCCTTTGTTTCGTCCATAACGTACTGAGCAGATTCTGATATCTCTTTTGGTAAAAGATCCATACGACCAATTATTCTTATTTTAACTTGATTTTTGTGAATACGAGAGTCTTTAAGGGCTTTATTTAATTCGTTATTACATAAGGTCATAAGGGTGCTTACTTCTTCAATATCTCTTTCAAAATTCTCAGTTGAAAAGGCATATACTGTTAGATTCTTTATGTTAAGCTCAAAACACCATTCCAATACCTCTTCAATTTTATCTCTACCAAATAGATGACCGGAATCAGGTGACAAACCAAATTCCTTTGCAAAACGTCTATTTCCATCCATTATAATTGCAACATGCTCAGGTATCGGATTTTCTTTTATTTGTTCTATGAGTTTTTCATCCCTGATTTTATCAATCTTTTTTGAAATATATCCATAGGAGTTTGAGTTGTATATCATTGCCCCTAATTTTCTCATAACACTGCTTTGTAAGGCATATCTCTCAAGGTCACTTATTTTTTTATCTGCAAGAACCTTTAGCGGAGGTTTTTTTGATGATATTTTATATCCCCAAATCAGCCTATATCCTATCTAATATTTAAAATTTACAATATACTATTTTAAAAAACCATATTTTGCCACATTTTTAACACATATACTGCCAAAGTTTATATATAGAAAGAAGATATTCGGTCCTCCTAAAACTAAATGGTGATATCCTGGGTAATATCAGACAAACATTTATAAAAAACATTGCTATTGAATTGGCTAAGAGATATCCAAATCAATTTAAGCACAATGATTTTCAACATAATAAAGAAAAAGTAGCTGAATTAAGTGATGTTCATAGCAAACTTTTAAGAAATCGAATAGCTGGATATATAACCCGGTATTTGGCATCCCAAAACAAGGGAAGAACTAGTCCACCAATTTCTGAGTAGTAACCCAAAATTTATTTTAAGGGGGGCGATTTTAGAGTTGGGTGAATTTATAGAAAAAATCAACCAGGCTATTTTAGAGTTAAAAAAAGGAAAATTCATTTTAATATTTGATAATGATTCAAGAGAAGCAGAAACAGATCTTGTTATAGCATCAGAATTTGTTACGCCTAAATCTATAAAAACTATGAGAAAGGATGGCGGAGGACTTATTTTTCTTATGATTTCAAAGGAAATAGGAGATAAACTAAAGCTTCCATTTTTAGCAGATATGTATTCTACAATTGAAAATAAATATCCTGTTTTAAAAAAACTTGTTCCAAATGATATTCCTTATGATGCGAAATCTTCATTTTCACTATATGTAAATCATAGAGATACTTTTACAGGAATTACTGATAACGATCGAAGTTTAACTATGAAAAAATTTGCAGAACTTGCAAAAAAAATTGATAATTTAAATGATGGTTCAGCATTAAATTTTTTAGGAAGAGAATTCAGATCACCTGGCCATGTGCCAATATGTATCGCTGCTGGAAAGCTCCTAAATGAAAGAAAAGGGCATACCGAACTAGTAATCTCAATTTTGAAAATGGCAGGACTAACACCTACTGGCAGTGGCTGTGAAATGATGGGTGATAATGGAAAAGCATTATCAAAAGATAAAGTAAAAAATTATGCAAAGGACCATGATCTCGTATTTTTAGAAGGTAGTGAAATTGTAAAGGCGTGGAATAAATGGTTAAAGTAATGGCAACGGGAACATTTGATATTCTTCACTTAGGTCACATTTATTATTTAAAAGAATCAAAAAAATTAGGTGATACACTAGTGGTTGTTGTTGCAACAGATTCAACTGTTAGAAGATTAAAACACGAACCTGTAAATCCTGAGGAAATTCGTCTTAAACTAATAAAAGAATTGAGAATCGTTGATGAGGCATATATTGGTCATGAAGATGATATATATAAAATTGTAAAGGAGTTAAAACCTGATATAATTTCTTTAGGTTTTGACCAAATACATAAAAAAGAAAGAATTGAAAAAGAGCTTAAAAAAAGAAAAATTGATTCAAGGATTGTAAGACTCAAAAAATATGACGGTGGAAGTGATCTGGAAGGAACTCGAAAGATAATAAGTAAGATAATTTCTGCTTATGAGTTCCAAAAAAATATTGAAAGGATTGAAGCAAATGAAGAAGATAGGAATTGCTGATACTACATTTGCAAGATATGATATGGGAAAATCCACAATAGATGAATTAAAATCAAATAAAACTAGTATAAAGATTATACGATATACTGTCCCAGGAATCAAAGATTTACCTGTTGCATGTAAAAAATTATTTGAAGAAAAAAACTGTGATATTGTAATTGCACTTGGAATGCCTGGTGCAAAACCAATAGATAAACAGTGTGCTCACGAAGCAAGTACTGGACTTATTCAAGTTCAACTAATGTACGGAAAACACATTTTAGAAGTTTTTGTTCATGAAGATGAGGCAAAGGATGAAAGGGAACTTGCATTTCTTGCAGACAATCGTGCTCGTGAGCATTCACTGAATGCTTTAGATTTATTATTTAACCCTGAAAACCTCTTGAAAAATGCAGGCAAAGGTCTTCGAGAGGGATATGAAGATGCAGGACCCTTAAGATATTAGGGAGGAATAAAAATATGGTAAAAGAGGAAAAAATAAGAATTGGAGCAGTTGTATCTGAATTCAATTATGATATAACAATGGTAATGCTAGAAAGAGCAAAAGAACATGCATATTTTTTAGGGGCAGATATAACACAGACAGTAAAGGTTCCTGGTGTTTTTGACATGGGCCTTGCAATAAAAAAATTACTGCAGCGTAAAGATATCGATGCTGTCGTTGCATTAGGCGCGGTAATTGAAGGAGAAACCGAGCATGATGAGATAGTAATTCAACATGCATCAAGAAAAATTGCAGATCTTTCGGTAGATTTTGATAAACCAGTAGGTCTTGGAATCTCTGGACCTGGTATGACTCGACTTCAAGCAGAGGAGAGAATTGAACGAGCAAAAAATGCTGTAGAAGCAGTAGTAAAACTGCATAAAAGATTAAAGCTTTAAAAAAAAGCTTTAATTTCTACTTTTTCTCTTTATCTATCATCTTAAAAATTGATGGTAGATGGATAGTATAGGACCCATCTTTCTGAATGATTATTGGTTCTTCTTCTAAAAGTCCTTTAATATCAATATTATACTTTCCAGGTTTTTCAATGTCAATTGTCTCTGGTGAATCATTTTTCTTTGATTCGGCTTCAATTTTTTCAAGTGATGTCTTTCTATATTCCTCATCAGTTACAACATCAATTTCTTCTTTACTTTCTGGAAATTGGGTTCTACTTTCAGTTATATGCTTCTTCATTGCCTTTCTAACATCTTTTGGTTTAATTTTTACCCAGTTACCTGATTTATCAACAACCTGGTCAAGTTCTGTGCCCATCAGTTCCATAATTGTTGAGTTTATGTCTTTGCCTATCTTTTCAGTTATTGTATTTCTCGCTTTTTCGTCTAATGGTTCCTTTGTATAAAAAAAACGATTTCCATTACAATTTGGACAACCTTTTAAAAGTTGAGAAGATCCCTCTTCAAACACCTTACCACATTTTAGGCATTGATGTGGCATTTCTATTTAGCACCTCTACCAGGAATAATCTTTGTTTGAATCATGTCATTGTCTTTACGTATTGTTTTCAATAAATTTGCAGGGCCAATAAGTGTTACCCTTGGTTTTCTCGAATAACCGAATAGTTTTTGAAAAAAGGATGGCCTATCTTGACCTAGCCCTTCCATTTCGACGCCAATAAATGTATCTTCCTCAATTTCTTTCATCGTATTTTCAATTAAATTGGCCTGTTCAAAAGGCGTAAGACCATGTTCAAGTACCAAAATCTTTCCTTTTTTCACCTCTTTTAATATAAATTGTAATTTTTCTGAAGAAGTTAGTTCATCAAGTTTATGTTTTGAAACCAAATTAAAGGATATCTCACTTTCTTTTTTAGCCATAATATCTATCTCCTCTTTTTCTTTCGTTTTTTACTGAAATGACTAACCATTGTAGTATAGAGATTATCAGAATTATAACCAGTTAGTGCACTAATTGGAATTACAGGATGTTGAGGAAATGCTGATTTTAGAGTTGCTGGACTTGATTCTTCCATATCTATTTTATTTGCTGCAATTAAAACAGGTAGGTTTCTTGCTTCAAGATTTCCTAAAATTGTAACATTTACCTGAGTAAATGGATCCTGTGTGGAATCCATAACAAGTAAAACTCCATCAATACCCTCAAGCCATTTTATTGATTCAATTACACCTTCTGTAGCCTCTTTTGCTCTTCTTTTTGCCTCATCTTTTGTAAGTCCCCATGTGTTCATAAATTCTTTATAGTCAACTTTTGTCGCAACTCCAGGGGTATCAACTATATCCATAAAAAGAGATGAACCACCATTTTCAACCTTTACATTTTTTTTCCATTTAGCTCTTCTTGTCTCATGAGGAATTTCTGAAACACTGCCCATGATATCTCCCGTCCAGTCACGCAAAATACGATTTGCTAAAGTTGTTTTACCAACATTCGGTGGACCATAAATACCAATTTTTGCATGTTTTTTACCAAAAATCCTCTGTAATATTGAGGCTAAAGAAACTTTTCCGAATAAACCCATCTAAGCATCCTCCTAGTAAATTGGCCTTTTATTAAAAAAACATATATCTAAAGTAGTTTATTAGTTTAGTGGTTATTAACATACTTTATATTTTCTAATAGATTTTATTTATTTTCCCTCTTAATTTAATGAAAATCCTTAAATAGCAACAATCTTATTAGCTGTGTCCGTGGTAAATTTGGGAGGCATGATTTATTATGGCTGAGGAAAATATGATGGTAGAAGATATTGGTTCACTTAGAGAAAAATTGCTTGCAGTATCAAATGAAATAGATGATATTAAAAATTCATTTGCTAAAGGTGCAGAAGATCTCTCAAGAATTCAAAGCATGTTAAGTGTTGGTGATATTGAAAATATAAGTGGAGTCATTGAAAAATTCCAAAGTAGAATTGATGAAGCAGAAAAGCAAAAAGTAGAAGCATCCGAAGGAGCAAAGAAATATAGCGAGGAATTAGAAAAAGAAAAAGAACGTTTAATAAAACTTTGGGATGCATATAAAAATCAGGAAGAAGAGCTTTCTAAAACTGAGAAAAAAATTCAAGATTTTGAAGAACGCACAAGACTTGCTGAAACCTCCAAACAACAACTTGAAGAAGATCTTAATGCCCGAATTGAAACACTTACTTCCAGACTTGAAGAATATGAAGAAAAAGTAGGTAGTTTTGATGATTTTAAACAAAAAAGTGAGGAATTTGATAATATAAGAAATCAACTTGAAAGAGAGATTCATGATTTAAAGGACGAGAACTCAAACAAAGAAAACATGATTAACAATCTTAATGCAAAGGTTCAAGAATTAGAAGGAAAAGAAAGTTTTGAAGAATATAAAGTAAAGTTTGATGAAGTAAGTGCAGATTATGAAAAAGAAAAAGAAAGGCTTACAAAATTGTACCAATTATATGAGGAAACCGATTCAGAATGTATTCAGCTAAGACAAGAAAATCAAAGTTGGCAGAATTGGTATAATTCAAACAAAGAAGTTTTTGCAAAACTTTTTGCCACACCTCCAACAAAATCAACAACTTCATCCTCCGAGAATACTGAAACGGAACCCAAAAAAGAAACAAAAAAAGATAAGAAAAAACCTAAAAAGAAAGGTAAATTACGATTTAAAAGATAATTTTTCAATCAACGTTAATAATACTTATTCCTTCTTCTTTTTCATTTACCATTATTGTGTGCTCCATATCATCCTTTACATTCTCAACATGAGTAATTAAAAATATCTGCCTGAATTTTGATGATAGACTGTTTAATGCTTTCATAATATTATTTCTTCTAATTGTATCTTGTGAACCAAAGATCTCATCAAGAATTATAAAATTAAAGAGACCACCAGCACGTTCAGTAATAACTTCTGAAATTGCTAAACGCAGACACAAGTTAGCCAAATCTTCCTCTCCGCCTGAAAATCTCTCAATTGAGTAAGATTTACCTTCATCATAAATTAAAAGATTATAATCTTTGTCAAGTTCAAGTTCATTATATTTACCATCTGTTAATCTTTCAAAGAAATCTGATGCATATGAAGATAAAGTAGGGCGAATTCTAGAGATTAAATGTGTTCTAAAACTTGACATAACATCTGATAACATACCAAGATTATGAACAATTATTTTATCATTTTTTATTCTTTCCTTGTACTCTTTTAAATCTGATATCTTATCCTTAAAATTATCAATTTTTTGATTTATAAGTTTCTTATTGCTTTCCTTTCTTTCTATGCTAATATTTATTGAATTAAATGCATCTTTCTTAATATTTAGAATTTTTAAAGATTCCTGATATTTATTATAGATCTGATCAGTCTTGGTAATTATTTTTTCGTATTCTTTTATATCAAATTTAATTTGTTTTAAATCCTTAAATTTTTCTTGTTTATCTTTTAAATCGACTTTTTCTTGATCAATTTCATTTTCTATATTTTCAATTGTTGTTTCAATTCTTTCTTTCTCTCTTAGTTGTTTATTAAGATAATTATTCTTTTTTTGCAGAGCTTGATATTCTCTGTTGATTTTTTCTTTTGATTCAATTAAAGATTTTATATCTTTCTCAAAATTTATAATTTCCTTTTCTTTCTCTGATTTTTCTTTTTCAAATTTTGATATAAGATTTTTATATTGATCTGCTAAAACTCTTTCACAAGTTGGGCATTTTGCTTCAGGACCAATTTTTTCAATTTTTATTTTTTTGGTATCAAGCTGAATTATTTCGTCTTTATTTTTACTTAATAATGTGTTCTTTTTTTCGATTTTTTTAATATATACCTCAACTTTTTTACTAATTTCAATTGATCTCTTTTCCAAGTTTGAAATGTTTTGATCTATGTTTGAAAAATTCGCAAGTTTCTTTTTTTGTTGTGAAACACTACCTTCTCTATTTTTAATTTTTTCATTTAATTTTTTGATTTCATCGGCTATTTTATTTTTATTTTCAAAAAGTGTTTTTTTCTCAATGATCTCTTCTTTCTTTTTATTAATATTTTCAAAATCATCTTTTAATGATTTACATTTTTTTTCAATTTCATCTTTCTCGTTTTTCAAATTTTGAAAATTTTCTTTATCTTTTTTTATTAATAATTCATTATCTTTTCTTTGCTGTTCAAGTTCTTTTATTTTTTCATTGAATTTTTCAATTTTTTCTTTTCCATTTTCATCAACAAGATCCTGGGTCAATTTTTCAATTAATGATAATTTATTTCTTTTGTCTGAATTTATCTCCTTTATTACTTCATCAAGTGAATCTATTCCTAGCATTCTTAATATAAGCGGTCTTCTTTCACTTGCATTCATCGAAGAAAGCGTGTTTAGCTCCTTTTGTTTAGCAAATATTGAGGTGAAAAATGATTTAAAATCCATTCCAAGTCTTTTTTGGATGTATTTACTAACAATTTCTGCACCTGTGGCAGCTATTTTACCATTAACTGTTGCTGTTGCTTGTGCTGTTAAATTTTTTCCTTTCATCTCCCTAACAATACGGTAATTGTCATCTTCAAAAATAAAATCTAATTCAACTCTACAAGGATCTGTTGGTAGGGATCCTTCACGTTTTATTTGATCAGTTGATGTTCTTGCTGCAACAGACCCATAAAGAACCCATGCTAGAGCTTCAAAAATTGTTGATTTTCCTACTCCATTTAATCCTAATACGCCAGTTACTCCATCTGGAAATTCGATTAATACATTTTTGAATTTTCTGTAATTTTTTAATGTCAATGTTTTAAGAATCATTTTCCTTCTTCTCTTGATTCTACTTTATCAATATATCCAATTCCGAGTTCAATAAGAATCTTTTTTTCAGATAAATTTTGGTTTTCAATGAATTTTATAAATTCATTTGTTAAGGCATCAATTTTAGAAGATTGAGTTAAGGTGGTATTTCCCTCCTTTATAACATTGGCTTTTATCTCATAATGAATAGCTTCATTGCTAATTTTTTTTATATCATTAAAATCAAGATTTCTATAAATTTGAGCAGGTATATCCTCAAGTATTATTCGAAATGTTTTTTCCTTTGGTTTAATCTCTTTGACAGAATCCTTTATTTTTTTCATAATTTCTTGTAATTTTAGATTAGTACAAATTATTGGTTTTTTATCAATCATTGGTCTGATATTTAATTCAATAAATTTGGATTTTAATTTTCCATTTGTTATTTGAATTTCAATAAATCCCTTTTTGTCTGGGGCATCTGTGTAAGAAAATCTTTCCGTTGACCCAGAATAAAATGCATTATTTGCAATTTTTGTGAATTTATGGTAGTGCCCTAGAGCAATGTAATCAAAATTTTTAGATAAGACCTTTACTGGTATAATTAGCTCATTGAATTCATTCATGCTAAAAACTTGTATTCCAGATACTGCACCGTGAGATACTAAAATATTGTATTCAGCGTTTGAATCTGGTTTTAATTTTTCAAGTTGACTTTCAAATTGTTTTTTTAATTCACATTGTGGAATCGCATGAATTGTTACCTTCTTTTTTGATATGTTAAAAGATAAAGTTTCATATTTTGCATTATAAACTGGAAATATACTATCCATATGATTAAAAATACTGAATATATGTCCTGTTTCCTTAAGTCTAGGATGTTCGTGATTACCTGCAATAAGAACAAATGGAATTCTTTTTTTTGATATTCTTAGAATCTGATCGACTGCAAAAGTAATAGCTCTGTTATTTGGTCTAACAGAATCAAATAGATCCCCTGCATGTAATATAAGATCAGGTTTAGTTTTTACCGCGTAATCAACAAACTGTTCAAAAGCATTATACGTATCTATTTCACGTTGATTTATACCATCTGGTGTTGATTTTCTATAGGCAGAGTAGCCAAGATGAGAATCAGAAACATGTAAAATTTTCATTTTATCTTTTGCGATTTAATTTTATTGATGCAAAATCACAAACAAGAGTTTCAGCATCAAGTGTGGGTGCAATTGGTGGAGCATATGCAGTTTCAAGTTTTCTAAATGTTTCAACAGTCATACCACCGAGAATAGCACATGCAAATGTGTCAATTCTTTTTGCTGCCTTATCACCAACTGCTTGAGCAGAGATAATCCTACTTGTTTTTTCATCAATAAAAACCTTCATACTTATTGGTTTTCCCCCCGGAAAATAATGAGGTAGAGATAATCCATTATATCTTCCTGAAACTGCCGGATAATCTTTTATATTTGTACCAACTGCGGCAATTTCGATTCCAAAAAATTCAGATGTACATGTTTGAAGTACTCCATCTGGTACCATATATTTACCTCCAGATGCATTAATTCCAGCAGTAATTCCTTGTCTTACTGCAATACTTCCCAGACCTATTGCAACTGGTTTTTTTGTAACAATATCATAAAATTCTGTACAATCACCAATTGCAAATATGTTCTTTATTGATGTTCTGCATTCCCTGTTTACAGATATATGCCCCGTATTTCCAATTTTACAGCCAGCATTTTTTGATAAAGAAATATTAGGCTTTAATCCTGTTGCAATAATTAAAAGATCTGTTTCAATAGTTTTTTCTTCCCCAGTTTTCTTATTTTTTATTGATACATTATTTACATTACCAAATTTGTTTTCAATACTATCTGCTAAGTGATTTGTAAAAATCTTTACTTTAGTTGATATCTCCTTAAAAACAATATTTGACATATCTTGATCTAAGGTGTTTTGTAAGATATTTGGAAGTGCTTCAACAACTGTTACATTCATTCCTAAATTATTAAGACTATCAGCCATTTCAAGGCCAATAAGCCCTGCACCAATAATTGTTGCATTGTCATCTTTTTTTATTGATGAAGATATCTTTTTTGCGTCGTCTATTGTTCTAAGAGTGAATATATTTCCAATGAGTTTATCATTTTCAAATATATTTTTTATTGGTGGGATCTGTGGGCTTGCACCAGTTGCAATAATTAATTTAGAATAATTTTTTTCAATTGGTTCATTTCCTTTTTTTGCAATAACGACCTTATTTTCCGCATCAATTTTTTCAACTGATGTACCTAATAAAAGATTAATTTTATTGTTCTTAAACCATTCAGAAGAAAATTCAATTAAATTTTCAATTTTATTAATTTTTCCAGATATTGCATATGGCAGACCGCATTTGGAATATTGTGGGTATTTACCTTTTTCAAAAATCGTAATTTGTGATTTTCTATCTGTTTTTCTAGCAAACTGTGCAGCAGTTCCTCCAGCTGCTCCACAACCAATAATTATAATATCGTTATCTTTAATCAAACAAACCCCAAATGGCCTAATATAAGTGTTTTTTTAACGTTTTTGTTTTAATCCTATGCTAAGTAAAATAATTATTCCCACCATTAATAGTATAATTGACACATAAAAACCTAAATTAATATTTTTAGAGTTATCTTTATTTATTCGATTTCTAAAAGTTTTTCCTTGCATCTGATTATTACAATTATTAAATACATCAATAATGGACTCAAAACCCTTTTCATATTCTTCATTTTTAATATAATCACTAGCTTTACTGTAACCTTCAGTTGCCGAGGTACATATGTTACCAAGTGCGATTGTTGCATCAATTCTTGATTTACATATATCAAGGCCAATCTTACAAATTTTTTCTAAAATTGTTTTTGAAATTACTTCTAAATCTTTAATTGAATTTTTCATCTTTTTCAAAGAACTTGAGTAATTATTTTCCCAAATGCTATCAATTGTGTTTCTTAATTTTTGTTTATCCTCTTCGTTTACAATTTTAGTAATATCTAACCAAATCTCTTGAGTAATAAATGCCTGTTTTTGCATAGATGTATCAATTATTGTTAAAAATTCAGATATAACATCATTTTCATCTATTCTTTTTAATGCTATTTTTTCTGCAAAATCAACTTCATTTAAAAAAACTCCTTCTACTTTTGTAAAACTTTCTTCAAGATTTCCATGCTCATATTCAGTTAGAAGTTTTAGTGATATTTCAGCAGCTTCACCCGTCTCATAAGGGCCATATATAAAATTATTGCAAATATGAAATGGTACATAAATTGATGAGCATGCGTGATTTGCAGAAAACCATCCACTACTTATTGTTTCATAGTTTTTATTTGGTATTTTATAGATTGCTACAGCTTCAAACTCAAAAAAATCCTGACACATCGCCCTCAGACCATCGAGATCTTCTGTATGTAGCCTTGACCAGTTTATCATATCTTTTATCGTAATGCTCCCATATTTAGGCTCAATATATTCAAGAATTTTTTCTTCCCAAGCTTTATATTTGTTGGTAACAATAATTTTTGCTTTATTACTATTTATATCCAATAGTTTGATGCTAAAAAATCCAACTGTTTTTCGTTCACCCAAATTTATTTTTGTAATATTTCCAAGACTATTTGATTTGAGGGCATGAATTAAAAAAATAGGTTTAGCAGATATAAAATTATCACCAATATCTAAAATTCTTATCCCATAAAGTGAATTTAATCTTACAACACCTTTGGATCTTACATTTTTTTCCTTTACTGTATCAAAATTTCTTGAAATCAAAAAGGTATCAAGTCTTTGAGTTTTCCATAGTTCATTAGGATAATTTGACATTACAACTATTCCATTTTCAAATTCATCGATTGAATAATGAAAAGCGTCCCCTTCAATAACTACTCCTTTTTCAGGGCCAACAACAAAAAGATTTTCAGATACTCCCGTTGCATGCATTTTTTTTATAGCGTCTTTTGTTAGAAGTAAGGTTGCTTGATCAACAGTATCTGATTTTTCACAAGCATATCTAATCCAGTCAAAATCGTCCCATGCATTTTTTGTAGGATTTATCCATCTTGATCCTGTATCCGCGTCACCATAGGCAATCCCAGCATCAGTTAGGGTCATTCCTGCTTTTACAATATTTGGAATTGTATCTCCTTTTGAAGCAACACCAATAAATTTATGCAAAACCTCGCTTTCAAATTGTTTACCATTCCAAGGTTGATGATATGTATATTTATAATCTTCAGGAACAATACATAATACCTGAAGACCTGGTCTGCTTGGGTCTCTTACCTTTAAAAGTAGATTATAGTCTCCTGCAGTAGCATCACCAGTTGCTAAAATATCCTTACATGCTTCACCATTCGTAATAAAAAAAATATTTAAGAATAATAAAATTGTAAAAAAAATTGATATTTTTTCGTTTTTATTCATACTTCTTATAATAGTATGAACATAATTATATAAAAAGATTATTTGAAAAATTAATTGGTTTATCTCTTTTTAGTTCCCGTCTTCTTTTTAGTTGTCTTTTTCTTTGTTGTAGTTTGCTTTTTTTCAGTTTTCTTTGTAGTTTTCTTAGGTTTTGATGTTTTTTTAGTTTGCTTTTTTTCTGTTTTTGGTTTTTCAGGTTTTTTCTCTTTTTTTGGTAATTCCTTTTCTTTTGATTTAGTTTCTTTTACTTCTTTTGTCTTTTTCTCTTCTTTTGGTTTCTTTTCTATTTTCTCTGGTTCTTTTGTTTCTTTTTTCTCTTCCTTTTTAGGTTTCTTTTCTTCTATTACAATAGTTGGATTTGAAATTACCTCAGTCTTATGAATCTCAATTCTTTTTACGGGATATAGTTTTTTACAATTTTTATAAATTTCACTTCCCATTCTTCCGTCTAAAATATTCTTCATAAACTCTGAGAGTGTACTATCCTTTGCCTGATTTGATATTGTCTTTTTCATCGCTTCTCTTACAACTTTTCTTTGAGAATTCTGAATTCTTTTGTCAGTTGTAGCAAAGGGTTTAACTCTTATAACTGCTCCATCACGAGTATTAACATCATAAACTCCTTCAATCTTTGATCGTCTTCTTCTTATCATTCTACGAAGATAATCAGATGTAAGAGTATGGCCTGAAAATTGAGTGTGGGCTTTATCTTCTTCAACCTTGTTTATTTTAAAATTAAGGATTATATGAGATTTTCTAAAATCATTTGTTAAATCTTGTAAGGAAATACCAGTAACTCTATTTATAAGATTGTCAGGATTATCTGTCATAGTGTCAGCAATTGTAACACTATCAAAAGCTGGAGGTGCAATAACATTATACCATTTTTTTGCTTTCCATCTATCTTTAACCTTACGTGCTGCAGCTCTTGATCTTGCCTTTGCCATACTTATCCCTTTTCTATTATTTTATAAATTAATAGGTTTTCTGGGTAATACGCTCCTTATACTTAAAATATGCTGATGGTTAAAGTGTATATTAAAAAAAAGGAAAAGAAGATTAGGGTTGATATTCCTCTACACTTATGGCAAATCCTGTAGCAAAAACAAATGCATCTCTTCCAGTATCTTCATTTCCAGGTATACTTATTGATATCCCTGTAAATAAACTTAAGTTTACAGTTACTGTTTCCGTATCCACATTTACTCGTTTAAAGCCTTTCAGTCCTAAAGTTGAGATCCGTCCACTTGCCATTTGAACCAGACCTTTAGGCATTAATATTCTAAATGGAATTAATGAGGTTAATAGAACTGCTGTAAGAGCAAGTGGTAGAAATATTATTGTTAATACAAGCATCTCTATAAGAGAAGATGCATTACTAAGAATTTTTATAAAAGCTTCAAGAGCAATAACTCCTATGTATGAGACAAATATCCCTTTTCCAATTGCATTGAAAACACAAAAAAGATTGGACAGGTTATCTCCATTTTTATTGCCTAGGAAATTCATAAGATTTGATTTTTTATTCAGTTTAAGGATTTTTTCATAATCATCATTTGAATTGAATTCTTGATATTTATCTGCAAAAATTCCTTTACTGTTTAATTGCTTTTCATAATAATTTATTGCATCATTATCATTATTTGTTATTGCTTCATTTAAATTAATCAGTATATCTTTTACTTCTTCTGCTTCTTTAATATTTACTTTTGTTTCAATTGTCGTTGGTGGATTTCTATAATATTGATTTACTATAATATTCACAGTTTCAGTTGTACCAATTTCTAAATTACTTGCAGTGATACTATAAGAACAACTTCCTAATACAATAATTGCTGCAATTATTGTACTTATGATTATTATTTTTTTCTTCATGTTCACCTCTCCACTTTTTATATTTACATATATATATTTAAAGCTTCTGGAATTAAATCTTGTACTTTTTTCTAGCAAATTTTAAATACTATTTTGATATATGCCCACATAAATCCCACGGAGTTATAAATGAATTCGATTATAAAATTAGATACAAGAGGTCGTTTAGTAATTCCAACAGAATTTAGAGAAATCCTTAATTTAAAAGAAGGAGATGAGGTTTTAATTAGCCTTGACTCAAAGACAGATACAATAATTATAAGTCCAACATATGGAGAACCAAAAAACCTTGTAAAAATTGAAATCGAATTTGATGATACACCAGGTTGTCTTGCTAAAATTGCAGAAAAAATTGCCAAAATGAAACTAGATCTTGTAATGACAGAATCAAAAAGCTCTCAAAGAGGTAAAAAAGCTAGATGGGATATTATTGCAGATATATCCAAATGCTCTTATTCTTTAAATGAAATTAAACAATTATTGTTACAATCAGGTTTTGTTGATTCTATGAGTATCACGAAGATATCTCGTGGTAGTCTTCATCATTGAAAATTTGTGTTTATCAATAAATAATCAATTTTTAGAAAATAAAAAATGTATAAAAATAAGGAGGTGAAAAATTTTTGAATAAGTATAGACTTTATAAAATAGCAAAACAGCTTAATCTAAAAAAATCAGACATCGACAACATTTTAAACGGACTTATAAATGAATCTATCAATCCAACAATTAATGCTGACATATATAAAGCTGGGACTCACTATGGAACAATTAGTATAAAAGAAATTATTTGATTTTATTAAAAAATGTTATGATTGTATTAGCTTTTCAAGAGCTTTATATCCCTTCATAGCGTCTTTTTTATTTATGATAAAAGTAAGTTCTGTATTGGTTGATACAATCTCATAAATGTTAATATTTTCCCAAGCAACATTTCGAATAATATTAAAAATGACACCTGGTGTGTAGTAAAAATCTTTAGAAAAAGTCATTGTCAGTGATACAAGATTTTCTTCTGTCATTAGGATTTTCTCATCTTTAAGGATTTCAAGTAACTTATTTTTATATCTTTCATTTGTAACAATTATTACTTCTGAGCTACCCTGTATTATGTTTAGTATATCACCTTTTTCAAAATCTACAATATCATATAATTTCTTAAGTTTAGTAAGCAGTGATGGTGACCTTAAAACCTCAATATCACAAATCTTTGTTTTCATTATTATATCTGAAGAATAGTCAAAAGAAATTGTCTTGTGTTTTTGTTTTATTTGATCTGAATATCTTCTAAGTGCCATTTCTATTGCATGTTTTTTTACAGGCTTTCCAAGTATTTCCTCAATTTCAGGTTTGAATTGACTAGCTAAAGATGCATAAGATAAGATATTTCTATTTATAGACTCTTGAATATAGATGTTATCATCAACTAATTTTTGAACAACATTACTTATTGTAACCATCACAAACACCTAGATTGATTTGTGATTATAATCACAATAAGTATTTATATAATTTTTTGTTAAATATGTCACAGATAATATGTTACAATGTGTTGAATGTGGTTCAAAAATAAATGCTGAGGATATAACTGGCGGTAGAATAGAGTGTGATGCCTGTGGAATAGAGCTTGAAATAGTGGGCAATACTCTTATTGGTTTACAACTTGGACCTTCCGAAGAATGACGGTGAATTAATGGTTGAGATTCTTGATACAACACTAAGGGAAGGTGAACAGGCACCTGGAGTTACATTTAGTACAGAAGAAAAATTATCAATTGCAAATCTAATTGATGATTTTGGAGTAAACATAATTGAAGCAGGTCATCCAGTTGTATCAGACGATGTTTTTAGGGGTGTAAAAAATATTTCAAATCAAGGATATAATGCTGATATTCTTGCACATTGTAGGGCAAAAAAAGAGGACATAGACTTAGCAATTTCTTGTGATGTAGATTGGGTGGGAATCTTTTTTTGCGTTTCGGAAAAGAGATTAGAAGAACATTTTAAATTAGATTTTGAAAAAGCAATTGATCAAATTTCAAAAGCAATTTCTTATGCAAAAGACCATGGCCTAAAGGTCAGATATACTCCAGAGGATTCAACAAGAACTGAATATGAAAATCTAATGTTGGCATCAAGGGCTGCTGTTGATGCAGGAGCAGATAGAATAAGTATTGCTGATACTGTTGGTGCAATGACACCTGTAAAAATTTATAATCTAGTTAAAAAAATAAGAGAAGACCTAAATGTAAAAATTAATGTACATTGTCATAATGATTTAGGACTTGCAACCGCAAACTCTCTTGCCGCTTATGAAGCAGGAGCAACTCTTATTGATGTAACCGTTAATGGAATTGGTGAAAGAGTTGGAATTACACCTCTTTCGGAAATTTGTCTTGCCTTAAATTGTATCTATAAAATAAAGAATAATTGGAAACTAGAAAATCTTTCTCAAATCTCTCAAATAGTATCAAATTATTCAGGAGTTGACATTTCTCCAAATATGCCTATTGTTGGGGAAAATGCCTTTTTACATAAAGCAGGTCTTCATGTTTCTGCAGTTTTAAATAATCCAAGTCATTATGAGCTTTTTCCCGCAGAGCTTGTTGGAAGAAAAAGAGATTTTATCTTAGATAAAATGTCCGGTGTTCAAACTGTTAGAAATAAATTAGAGAAAATGAAACTTTCAGCAGAAAAAGATGATGTTGAAAAGATACTGAATTATGCTAAGCTAAAAAGCAAGGGAAAGATTACTGATAATGAGATTTTAAGTTTTCTTTCAGATAACAGAAATGAAAATATTATGTTTCAATAACTAACTAAAAAAACAATTTTTAAAAAATTAAGATATCTTTATATAAATACAAAATATTAATATTTTAATTTATGAAAAAATTATTAAAAAACAAAACCTCAATATTAATAGTAATTATTTTACTTTCTTCTTCTATAATTCAAGTTAATGCAGATACTAATTACAAAATACAAAACATTGAAAAATTATCATTTAAAGAAGAAATTGATATTCCAATTGATACAAGTTCTGAATTAACACAATTCCAGCCAATCGATTTAAGAATAGAGTTTTCAAATCCTTCTTGGGCAATTGATGAAAATCATCATTCTGTTAGAGTGGGTGTTGAAAAAGGTTCAGAAGTTTTAGAAATTGAATCACAGATTTATGATTTAGAATATACTGATGAATCTCATATTAGTTCTTGCAGTCTTGTTTTTCTGACACCTGAAATAGCAGATGGTAATGAGAAATATTATGTTTATTATGATTCATCAGAAACAGATGCTGCAAATTATCAAGATCATCTATCTTTTGAGGATGCTCATTATTTTTATGAACCAATTTCAGGTCAAAAAATTGATCTCTATTATTATGGGATTTTTGAAGATGGATATATTATATATGGGATTATCCAAAAAGGAGAGATTATTGGAAATCCAGTATCTCATACAATTGCAAAATGCATTCCAAATGCAGCCTTACTTGAAACAACAACAATAGAACAACTTGCATCATTTGATTTTAGACATGGAATTAAGGGTGATATAGATTATACAGGTACTGCTGCTGCTACAAAAGCAATAAAACAAATTCTTATTGATGGAAATTTAATGGTGAGGCTAAAAATTGAGAGCGCTTCACCAAAAGGAGATATTATCACAAATAACATCTACACATATTATTTCTGCCCAACAGAAACAAAAAGAATTTTTGTAAATGTTGATCATGATATTCTCAAGACAATAGAAATTGAAGACCCTGATCAAGTAGATGGTATATATACAGGATTAATTACAATAAAATCAAGAAGTAAAACAATTGAAAAGATGAATGTTGGAGATCTTCTTCCAAACCTTAATTTATATGATGAAAGTGAGTCGATAAAGGAGTATAAAGTTCCACCAGATCCTGAAACAATTGAAAGGGAATTAATTCTATCAACTGAAGATGACATAGATCTAGGTAGTAAAGCATGGGTATCATTAAGTGATCCTAAAACTGGAAAGGTCCATGGATTAATTATGGAATCAAACACAGGATATCTTGAGGGAAGTGATGATGGAATTCAAATTAAATCATATGTTAAACAAAATATTAAACTTCCAGGAATTGAGGGAGATACAGGTAGTGTTTTTCTAGGAAGAAATGCTTATGAAAGTGGTGGAAATCATTTAACTAGTCTTCCGCAAGGTTTCCATGTAAATTTTGATGTTGCATTTTTAACAGATGGAAATGAAGGTTATAATAGGGTTGACTCAGAGTCTGAGATTATTCAAAGTTTATTGAAGAGTTATCCAGTGTTTAGAGGAAATGTTACTGATGAAGTAGAAGAGGGAGAAAAATATACATTGACTGTTACAGTACATTTGGCACCATCTGCTCCAATGGGATCTCTTCTTTCAGCTGCTATTGGGAGAAACATTCCATACATCAGTGCTGAACTTTATAAAGAAAATACATTTTCATCAGCAGGTTCGTTTGGAAGACTACCAATTGGCTCAATTGATCTTGATTTTGAAGGTAAATCAATTTTTCAGACAATTGGAACTTTAATTGGAATGTTTGATTGGAGAAATATATCTGTTTTCAAAAAGGTTAAATTTCAAGATTTAGAACCCGGTACATATGTAATCAAAGTCTATAAGGAAAATCTACTACTTAAAAGAGATAGACAATACATTGGTTTTTCAATTGTTGACCTTCAACAAAATGAAAAAGTGAGAATATTTGGTAGACCTCAGGCAACATTGAGTTTATCAATTAAAGATCAGTCTGATGAAGCAGTTGAAAATGTAAAATTTTTACTTGAAAGTAATGAACAGATAATTGCAGATGGGCTTTCTGATGAGAATGGTAGTATAGTTCTAAATGCCCCATGTTATGCTACAAAACCGTATATTCTCAAGGTTTTGTATCTAGGTTTTTTAGTTGAAGAAAAAAATGTAAAACTTAGGTTTAGAAATCGTATAATCAAAGCAAAAGAATCTTTTTCAATAGAGCATCATGAGCTAAAACTAAATGTAAAGGACAAATGGGGATATGCACCTGCAGTCGAAGTAAATCCTGAACTTACAAGTAGTGAAATGATTGAACAAGTAAGAATTTCTGCAGAAAAAATAAATGAAGGTAAGTATCAATTTTTAAGACTTTATCCAGCTGTATATAACCTCTTTATGAAATATAAATCGTTTGAGGTAAATGAAAAGGTTACTATTCCAATTGAGAGCTCTCTTAGTATAACATTTCCTGCAGAGTATGAAATTGATATCAGTTCAATGGACTCTTATGGTTACCCTCTAACAGAAGGTGAAATTTCAATTTATAGACATAGTAAAAGTGAAAGTTTTCCAATTGATAAAAATGGAAATGGTAAAATCTCAGTTCCACCAGGTAGATATAAGATTATTGTTAATTCTGAAAATGAAAATATTGCAGAACAAGAAGTCGATGTAAGAGGAGATAAAGAGATTGATATTTTAACTGCGCAGGACTCTTTTCTTCATACAATTATATTCTATCTAGGAATTGTTCTATTAATATTTTCAATTTTATTTATGCTTCTTAAGAAAAAATATAATTTCTGTATTATTCTTATAATAATTGCACTATTGATAATGTCTCTATTTTCACCATGGTGGATATTAAATGGTGAAAATGTAAATACAGAAACTACAACAAAAACACTTTTAATACCACCTAAAATAATAACACTAAGTACTTCTTCTGATCTAATTGGCGGTGATGTTAGTCAGGTCCCTTCAGAAGTCACATTGATTCTGCAATTATTATCAATTCTTATTGCTGTTACTTGTTTGTTGATTTTTATTACAATTTTTATCAGAAATAAATTTAAAAGAACAAATACTTTTATTTCCATTTTGATCTTAATCTTACTTGTTCTTACCATAGCATTATTTTATTTTGTTATGGGACAAATTACAGATGTTGGGGTAGGTAGTTTTATGGGAAGTGGTGAGCTTGAAACAAATCTGCCTGGAATTGCAGAAAGTGAAATAATGCAGTCTAGTTGGGGTCCTGGAGCCGGATTTTTTATAGCAATTTTTAGCTTAATTTTTTATTTTTTATTGGTTTTTCAAAAAAGGTTATATGGATTAATTAAAAAATTGCATTAAATGAAACATTTTAATAAAACTAAAAAGCATCAACAATTTTCAATTTTTTTCTTTTACATATTTGATATAACTCTTGCCTTTGTTTAGTGTAAATTTCTTGAATATCTGAAAGATTTTCAGGTGCTTGAGAATTTGTTTTCATTGATTTTTTAACATTTTCTAAAATACCTGGTTTGAGATTTAATTTATCAATCATAATTTCCTTTGCACCATTATCTTTAAAAATATCAATGATTTCAGATAATGTTTCTAATGAGATTGTTGGATATATTGGTCCAAAAAAGATACTTGTCTTAATACCAAGATCAGAACTTAATTTTAATGTATCAAGCCTATCTTTAATTGGTGATGCATTTGGTTCTAATAACTTTCTTTCATAATCATTTATTGTTCCAATACTAAACATTATTTCTGCATTTGAAAATTTTGAAATGATGTTAAAGTCCCTTTTAATGAGACTTGATTTTGTTTGTAGATTAACTGGAAAATCATATTTTAAAAGCTGCTCTAGACAGTATCTGGTAATTTTGTATTTTTTCTCAACTGGTTGATAGGGGTCTGTTACAGTTGAGAGTGCAACAATGCCTCGTTTTTTATTTCTCAATTCCTTTGAAAGAACTTTTGGTATGTTTTTTTTTATGTCAACAAAGCTACCCCAGTTACTTCTTTTTATTCTCATTACATTTGGAACATAACAATAAGAACAATTATGCTGACATCCTCTATAGGGATTTAAAGAATAATCTAAACCAGGTAAATTAGATTTTGATAATGCAGTTTTACATTCTATCTCTTTTATTATCATAATTTTACCTAAAAATCCTCAAGTCTTTTTTGATACAATTGGCTTTTTAGAATTGCACTATTTCTTATCCATCTCTGCAAAGGTATATCCATTTTTTTTGAAATAAATAATAATGCTTTATCAAGTGTTTCGAATTTTTCATATTTTTCCTTTAATGCCTTTCTTACACTTTCACGAACATTCCATACTCCAATAGGCATAATATAGCCTGGATGAGCTTCTCTTAAAACTACTGCTCCTGCCTGCCTGCGTTCTTTATTGAGTACTTCATTTATTGCAAGACGAGCAGCATAATAGCAACCTCCAATTTCTGCATAAGTAGTTCTTCCTTTGTAAAACTCATAACTATTGAAAATCGATATCGATCTACCATATGGATTCCAAGTTGTATTTGGATACCATGCTTCAATTAGCTCATACTGCCACTCAGATGGTGTAAATAAAACTGCCCATCTATTATCAAATTGATTATGATAGTACACTCTGAATTCATTTATCCACGGATATGTTTTTGTGTTTTTCATCATAGCTTCTCCGATACTAGAATCAACTGCAGTAATACTCCATCTAGTTGGTACAAATCGTCTAAATTTTTTTATTCCAAATGCACCGACACTAAAAGCACGTTGTATTTTTGAAATATTTACACCATTTTTGTATAAATTTAAAACTGCATCCTTTGATTTTAAATCTGTGTCGTAAAATGCTTTTTCTATATTTTGTTCATATTTTGGATTTGTAATATCGAATTTCTTTAATGGCGCCGAAGGACCATGTGGCTGGGATTCGTCAAAAAATGCAATTCTTCCCTTAGGCTTTTTTTCAAATAATACATCTGTAAAAACACTATTATTTGAAAGAGCAAGTTCTCTTGTATATTCAACATTTTTATTAGAGCTTTCAACATCATTTACATCAACAGTATGCTTACCACGTATAAGCATCGAACGAAAATCCACAATATCATCTAAGCTTTTATTAAGCCAAAGTTCAGGAGTATCTATTAAGGAAGTATCTCCAACAATTGGAGGTATCATTGGACCAATTGAAACCTTAGGATAGCCAGCTCTTCCAACAAAAACGCTAGGTGGAGAAGAGCCACCTATTCTTAATCTATCAATTAACGGATTTACCTTATCTCTTGAATGAAATTTTACTAAAACAGGGCATCGAGATTTTCCGCATAAGAATTTTGTACCTCTACATAGAGCACATAGACTACTTGATTGTTTTTCAGGAAATTTTAAAATTTTTCTCTGTTCTAATTTCGAATTTATCAACAAATCGTCATTAGAGATATTAGTTTAAATAATTACCTAAGAGTTTACTAAAAGTAATAAAAATTTTTTATAAAAAACTCATTTATCTGCTAAATTTATATTAAAATATTATTTCTGATTCTAAATTTTTTTATGTTTATATGCATAAAATAGTTAAATGATAAAATTTATTATACTAATAACAGTTATTAAAAAAATAAAAACAATAATATAATTAAAATAGTAAGTCTTAAATACCAATTAAATTAATAAAAAATAAGTTGGGGGATAAAATGGTTAAATCTAAAAAAGCTAATAAAACCAAAAAAACAAATACAATTATTATTGCAGGGTCTGCGATAATTGTTGTTGCAATTTTGATAATCGCAGGTGTGGTTGCTTATTCTGATATTTTCAAAGAGGAAAAAAAGGTTGTTGAAAAAGAAGAGTTTATAGTTGATAATAGAGTTAGTCCTTATGAAAATCAAGCATTAATTCTTGAAGTTTTAAGAATACGTCATAGAGGACTTTATGATAAACTAATGACGCCTGGAAGAAGTTGGAAAAATAAACCATCCTTTTATTATGTTGCAGAATTAGATGGAATAGAATACGTTAGTAAGGATGTTGAACACTTAGGAAAGGTTGTAGAGCTACTATTTACTGGTTGGGACACAATGTTTCAAGAAAACAAAATAGTGAGGGATGCTGATGAAGAGCAAGAAACTTCTGAGGTAACAATAACTCTTATGGAACGAGAAAAGATGGGATTATTAGGTAGAAGATCTCAAGATATTGAAAGAGGAAAATTATCAGTAACTTATGATTATAAAACTGGTAGATGGTACGGAGATGATTATCTAAGAGATTATGATGGATATGGACATTGGGTTGGAGAAACCTTTGAGCTTTGGTTTAATATTTATCAAGTTGATTCAGACTTAGATTTCATACCATACTGGACCGAGGTAAACATTTTAGGAACTGATCCTAACCGAGATGATAGTGATAAAGACCCTGACGGAGATGGTATTCCAACTGCTTGGGAATGGAAATGGGGTTATGATCCAAACAAGTGGGATGATCATGAAAAACTTGATCCAGATATTGATGGACTTGAAAATATTGAGGAATATCAATTGGCAAAATGGTTAGCAGATCCTTACTCTCAGGATATTTATATCGAAGTAGATTATATGGGAAAGGGCGGTCTATTAGATCCTCCACATATTTTATATGAAGAATCTCAGCAAGCAATTATAGAAAAATATGCTGAACACAATATTAAAATGTATTTTGATCAAGGATGGCCCGATACGCCACTCAACGGTGGAGGAGAAGTGCTACCTCACTATGAACAAATATCTCAAGATTCAGGTATGATTTTGCAATTTTATAACCATCATTTTCCAGATGAAAGAAAAGGATCATTTAGGTATGTTGTTATTGGGCATTCTGGGCCTTTTAATCACCCTGCAAAATCAAATGTATATGATACGATTCATATTGCTTACAATTTAAAACCGTTTAATCTTTTAAAAAATTTTATTGCTTATAGGATTTTACCAACCCCAAGAGCATATCGTATAAAAGTCGCTTCAACTTTAATGCATGAACTAGGTCATAGTGTAGGAATTTCGCCATGGACCTTTGAGGGATGTGATAACATTTCATATGCTTATGGTAGAGCAGCAAAGAAACATTATGCGGAGACGTGGGGAGATTACTATAGTGTAATGAACTATTTCCATATATATGATTCAAAGTTGCTTGATTATTCCCATGGAAGCAATGGACCACCATATGATCAAAATGACTGGTTAATGCTTTTTGTTCCAAGTTATCAATATAACGCTGAGCTTGTTGAAGAAATATACTTCAGCCCACCAGGTTTCGATAAGATTGTATATGGAGAGACAGAAACATCAGTTACAGGCTATGTATATGATGAGAATTTAACTAAAAAAATCACTAAGGATATGAAGGGCTGGTCACCTGTTGATCCAATAAATGCTAATTGGTTAGTATTTAAATTAGAAGAAAAGGATAAATATCCCGATTATCAGGATATTAAAATCCTTGTTCAGCCAGACGTTCCATATGCAGGATGGGCTCTTTATGGAGAAGGAGAGCTTGACAAAGAAGGAGATATCCAATTTTACTCACAACAAGATATTATTGAGGAAATAACTCCATAATATCCTTTTTTCCTTTTTTTCTATTCACAATACTTATTTATAAGGTGTTATATTTTCTCTACGATTTTTATGCCTGGAAAAAAACTTACAGCAAGAAAAAGAGCTGAACTAAAACAAAAAAAACGTAAACAAATGAAAAAAAGCAATTTCCCAGTTTTGATTATATTTTTCATAATCATAGTTGGTGTAATTGCTGGAGGATATTATGTACTAACAATTTTCGGCTCAAATGAAAATGGAGAGCCAACAAATGGCCAAACAACAAATTCAGCCCCTGTTGCAGTTGAAGATTTTGACGTTGTGCCGATAGGATCATATTTTTATAGACTTGAACCTCTTTTAAATGATTATGATCTTGATAATGATGAATTAAATATTACAAGTATTACTGACCCTGAATTTGGTACAGCTGAAATAATGGAGGGTAATACGATTAAGTATACTCCTGAGGAAGGTCATAATGGAACTGATACAATTAAATATACAATTAGTGATGGAAAAGAAGAATCTACCTCAACTATCAATTTAATTCGCGCAGAAAATGATAATCCTATTGCTTTGTTTGATACAACAAAAGGAACTTTTGCTGTTGAATTATATTTTGATAAAATGCCAATAACTTGTGATAATTTTATAAATATTGCAAATACAGGATTTTATGACGGAATGATTTTCCATAGAATATCGGATGATTTTATGATTCAAGCAGGAAATACTTTTCCTGATGGTTCAACAAAAGAAAGCCCATTTGGAAATATACAATTTGAGGTTTCGGATGTTAAACATCTTGATGGGACAATATCAATGGCAAGTACTGGAGCTGGTGTTGGAGGGAGTTCGCAATTCTTTATTTGTGATGGTCCTCAAAGTTTTTTAGATGGTAATTATGCGGCATTTGGAAGAACTATCTTTGGAATGAATGTTGTTAGAGACATAGCTGATGATGATCATGATGATAGTAATCCGGCAGGTGGTGGAAAACCATTAAAAGATATTAAAATTAATTCAATCACAATTCATAATATTTTTTTAGGGATATGATAATATGAACAAAACCGCAGAATTCAATACGAATATGGGTAATTTTAAGATAGAACTGTTCATGGATAAGGCTCCATTGACTGTTGGAAATTTTGTAAAACTCGTGGATAAAGGATTTTATAATGGACTTATTTTCCATCGGGTAATACCTAATTTTATGATACAAACTGGATGCCCACATGGAACAGGTTATGGTGGTCCGGGTTATACAATACGTGATGAATTTGATAAAGATTTAAAACATGATACTCCAGGTGTCCTTTCAATGGCAAATGCAGGTCCAGATACTGGTGGAAGCCAATTTTTTATAACAGTTGCACCAACACCTTGGCTTGATGGAAAACATGCAATTTTTGGTAAAGTCACAGATGGAATGGATGTTGTAAATAAAATATCAAAGGTTCAAACAGACAGAGCTGATAAACCTCTAAAAAATGTAATAATAAAAAGCATTACAATCAAATAATAGGGACTTTTATGACAGTTCTTTCAGATAAAGATATTGAAGGTTTCATAAAAAATAATAAGCTTGGAATAAAACCTTTTGATAACAAAAATCTTACGCCAAATGGTTACGATTTGACAATTGATGAAGTGTATATTAAAAAAACTGATTCCCATATAAAAGATGGTGTTGCAACAATACCGCCTTTAACATGGTTTGCGATAAGCACAAAAGAATTTGTAAAAATGGGACCAGACATTGCATCTCAATTATGGATACGTTCAAGTTATGCAAGAAAAGGTGTCATGGCAAGTTTCGGCAAAGTTGATGCTGGTTTTCATGGGACACTGACAATTAGTTGTTTTAATTCAAATGATAGCTCACTAGAAATTCCAATTGGAGATAGATTTTGTCAGATAGTATTTGAAAATCTATCTTCAAGTCCTGAAGAACTCTATGATAAAAAATCTGGAAATTATCAAAATCAGAGAGGAATAAAATTATAAAACCTTTCTTGCAAAAGTCAGATATGCAGTATGACCAAGCATTTGAAAACTAGGACGGGTTCCATGTTCTGAAACAACCATTTTTCTTTGAATATTTTCAGATGATTTGACTTCAATAAAATTATGTTTCTTAATTTCCATAACAGTCTTTTCCATTTGAGATACAAGTGGAGAATATGAGCAGAGATATCCGCCTATCTTAAGTGCTTTCCAAGCATGATCTATTGCTTCCCATGGATTTGGGATATCAAGAATTACTGCATCTAGATTCTTTTCATCTATACCTTTTGTAACATCCTTAATTTTTGTCTCAACAATATTTTCTACATTTGCTTTAATTAGATTTTTTATTGCATGTTTTATAAAATCTTCTCTAATATCATAAGATATTACTTTTCCTTTATTGGAAACATAATTTGCAAGTGCAATGGTAAGAGATCCCGAACCAATTCCTGCTTCAAGGACGATATTGCCTGGTTCTATTGAACAATTTATTATAATTTGAGCTGCATCTCTTGGAAGTATTATTTGTGCACGACGTTTTAAAGCTTGAAGTTTATCTTGAAGAGATGGTCTTAAAATCCAAAATTGTTTATTTCCAATTTGTTTTTGCTTTCCATATTTTGTTCCTACAAGTGTTTTTGGATCAAAGACACCAATACCTTTGTACTTATCGGTTTTATCATTTACTTTTAAGATATATTTTTTGTATGATTGATCAATTAATACAATTATATCATCTTTTTTTACTATTTTTTTCATAACTCATTTATCCATATATATTTGAAAGAGAACCAAAACCAAGATCTTCAATATCTAGCTGATCGAGCCATTTTTCTTTGCATTCGCAATCAAGATCTTTAAAAACATTTGGATTTTGTGTTAAAGAAAATTCTTCTATTGCATCTAAAAATTTTTTATCGCATAATTTACAATTGTGTGCTCCTCGAATATTTCCACCACCAACAGTGTCACATTTTATTTTTTTATCCTCTAAGAATTTTTTGCTTTCCTTAAGTATTTCAACAATACTGAATAACCATGGTGGTCTGAATTTCCTTCTATTCCATAGATAATTTACAAATGTATTTCGTTGAACGTTTGTAGGATTAAAAGAAATACTATCTGTAATGTTTTTTATATCCTCAGCAGTTTTTATCGCATCCTTGATTGACTCTTTTTCTGTTAAGAATGGTGGTTTTATTAAAACATATGTCTTCAACTCGACCTTATGTTTTTTCATAACATTTGCAGCTTTTTTATATTCAGAGAAATTAAATCCCTTGTTCAAACATTTTTTTCTGATATAATCATTAGATGTTTCAAGACCAATACCAATTTCTAGCTTTTTTGAACCAACAATAGATTTCACATCATTTAAGGTTTCATCATTTACATATTCGGGTCTCGATTCAACAGAGATTTTATCAGCTTTTTCAAACAAAATATTCAGTATTTTTTTTCTAACATTTGATTTTATTTCAGAACTATCAAAAAAACTCCCTGATGTAAATATTTTTATAAACTTTTGATTAGTATATTTTTTCATTGCAATATTTAATTGTGCAAGCAAATCTTGACTAGATACATCCTGCCACATACTATCGTTAAAATATCCACACATGCTACATCCAGATTTAAGTGCCCAGGAGCATCCCTTAGTTCTAAAAATTATTACATAAGCATCTACAATTTTACCATTCAATATATCTTTTTCAGACCAAAATTTTACAGGTTTTTTAGGATCCTTAATTTTTGGTATAAAATCCTTTTTTAGATCCTTGCAGAATTTTGCTAATTCTTTCATTTCTGATTACTTCTATTCTTCTTCTTGTATTTAAAGATTAAAACAATAGCTGCTAATGAAATTAAAAACATAATCGTCTCAAAACCTGGAGCTGAAACAGATTTTGCTTTTGGCTGAGCAATTTCAATTACTGGTTCTGTACCAATAGATGATTCATCTGCTACATTGAAAGTATACGTGTTTGTATCATTTATATAATTAATAAACCAACGAGATATTGGATTATTATTCTTATTTAAAATAAGATTTCCTTTTTCATCTCTTAAAAAGTCATTTTCAAAATTATGTAAAACCACTGCTGTAACATTTACTGATTTATTTACACCTGATGCCCATCCTTCATACTCTGGAGAAGTAATATAGAAGTCTGTTCTATCGGCTTGTTGAGTTGTATTAATTTCTCTTCCATTATTTATTTTGTAATATACTCTCCAAACATCAGTTTTTACTCGAAATTTTATATCTGATGCAGCCTTTACTAGATCTCCCTCTTCAGGTAAAGCCAAATTTATTGTATCCTTACTAATTGTAAAAGTTCCTTTTGTTGTTTTTGTATTTCCAACATTATCTTTTACTGTTATTTCATAATTATGTTCTTCATCAGTAGTTATGTTATTTGGCGCATTATATGAATACCAGAAAATATTGTTTTCATAATCAAAGTTATTTCTATTAACAGAAGCTCCATCTAAAATAAATGAAATATCTTGTTTTTCAATTCCTGAATTATCAGTAATTTTAGCGACAATATCTACTGTTCCACCTGGCTCTTGCATCTCAGGTAGTACAACAATCTCCATTCTTGGGTCTTCATCATCATAAAACGGTGGATTTACTAGAACAATGAATATAATTAGCCAGGTTACAAAGTATGTTGCATATGATCCAAACCAATTTTTTCTTTGAAAGTCAGAAAGGTCAACACCTAATCTCACGAAAATGTATTTTATGAATGCTGCATCAGCTACAGCAACAAGTAAAACAAGCTCCCATCTGAAAGCATTCTCTCTTCCCATTAGAGCCCAAAAAGCAAAACATATTAAGGCCATTAAAAAACCAAATAAAAATGAGATAAATGTAGCTTTTATGTTTCTTCTTTCTCTTTTAAGAAATGCTTCCTCATCAAATTTAGGAAGTTTAAAGGGTTTTTCTTCTTCTTCGTCCTTTTCTTTCCTTCTTTTTGCCATCGGAGTGGGATATAGTTCTTATTTATAAGCATTTTCTACAAAAAAACTTCTAATCATTGTATCTTAGTTATTATAACATTTAAATGTCTACAATATGGATATATTTATTGCTCCACCTGTAACATATCTTTAATATTTTGTAATAAATGTTAGTAACGATTTTAAATAATTTTGCTCTCATTTATTATGCTAAACTTATTATGGTGAAATGATATGCTAAAAAAGTTATCTAAGAAAGGTTTGGTAGTTGCTGTTATACTTTTTTTTCTCGGTGTTGGCATTCAACCAGCATTTGCTGTCAATATTATTGAATATAAAAACTCTGAACTTGAAGAAATAAATATTCAATTTTTCGAAAACGATAGGACTTTTAATCATAATGTGTTGCTTACAAAGGGGCAAGTAGTTGAATTAGAGAATTTTATTGGTGATTTTAAGATTCAACTAGATTCTGTCGATAATAAATTTGAAATGGAGAATATTTACAAAAATGCTGTTTTAACTCTTCATAAGATTGGATTAATTCCTGATAATATAAGTCTTAATTATGCACAACAACTTGTTATAGATAAACAAAAAAATCCATATATTGGAAATTTTTTTGAAAAAATATATAATAAAAAAAAGGTATGTTTAGTTGAAAAAGATAACCTTTTTTGTTTAATTTCAGGTGAAACTAATAATACAGTATTTTATAGCCCTTCTTTTTGTTTATTTGCCTTACAAGCATTGTTATCCTTTACAAGGTTTACATTAATTTTAAATTTGTTACATGATATAAATAAAGACTTTTCTTATTGGTTTTTATCAAATTTTGGTAATTTTAGCTTAAATCTGGTACTTTTTAGGATGTTTTTATGGCTTGGTATAGCGGGATTTTCTAATTTTTTTCCATTGAAAATGGGGTCTCAGATTCATTACGGTGGATTAGAATGGCATTATAGGGTTCCTCAAGAAGTTCCTGCAGAAGGATGGATTAATACATATGGTTTATTAGGAAAAAAGAATTGGTCAGGAGATATTTATGGGAGTGTAATCGGATTTACTGGTATTAAAATCACAAAAGGTTTTTCCAATCATTATTATCTAGGAACTGCAGTAAAAATAAAAATTGAAGATAGTTCAAAATTATAATATTTTTTCCATTGTTTTTTTTAATTTTTTTTCTAATGTTGGAAAGAATAATGTCTTTATTTTTGTAACATTTAAATATAAAAATCTTTCAATATAATGAAAGATTTTTCCTTGTTTTTGGAATTAAAGAAGATAAAAAAATTAATAGGAATTTTATTACAGATTATTTCTTTATAAAATCCTTTAAGCTAATTGTTCCATAAAATGATCCAGATTTATATAAATTAATAATTTCATCTATTTTTTCTATAGGTTTATTTTTTATTTTTTTCATACCAGCTTTCTCCCTTTAATTTTGTCATAAAACGATTCATTGGTATTTATATATATTGACAAAAAAAGCAAAATATATTATAATATAACAGATATTTTGAGATTATGACAAATATTGTGCATGAAGTTTGGAAGGTGCTAGATAACAATCCAAGTATTAGAAAAGAAATGAATAGAGATCTTATTAATATAAGCGCCCTTGCAAGATATATTATTAAAAATAAGAAATTGAATGCATCAATTGATGCAGTGATAAGTGCAATTCGTCGATATGAAATTGATAAACATGATGATATTTTTGAAAATGCATATAAAATTCTTGGCCACACTGTAAATATCTCAACAAAAAGTAATCTAGCAGAAATATCTCTAATTAAAGATGATGATGTTCAATTTTTAATTTCAAAACTCTTTGATTTTATTAAATACATAAGAGGGGATGTATTAAGAGTCACACAGGCAAATGAATCAATAAGACTATTAATTGATGAAAAAAACATGGAAAACGTATTGAAATTATTTCCAAAAAATAAGATAATAGCAAATGAAAAAGACCTAGCAGAAGTAAATATATACATCCATCCGAAGATGCAAACGACACCGGGAATTTTAGCAACTATAGCAAATGAACTAGCCCTACATAAAATAAATATTGTTGAATTTATGACTTGTCCTCCAGAAATGATATGTGTTGTTAAAAAAGATGATCTAATAAAAGCATCAAATGTTCTTTATAAATTATGTACAAAAAAAGACTAATTGATATTTTAAAAATTTAAATTATGTTTTTTTTCAGTATTAATTTCTCTTGATTATCATTCAATTAAAAATTCATTATTTTTAATTCTATTGTATGTAGAATAAAAACAATAAATGAAAATAAATGATGGAATAATTGATATAAAAGGAATTAAAAAAGAATATCCTGAAATTTCTTCAGTGTTAAATTTATAAGATGAAGAATAATAATTGCTAAAAAAGAATAGTGCTGCTCGGGATATCAATGCTATCCATAACAAATTTTTAATTCTATCTTCAGATATTTCTTTAATTAAATATACAAGTGCTAACCAAAATGGTATATAAATAATTGTATTCAATAATATATATAATATTGTTATGTTTCGAAAATAAGGAATAATAAAAAAACCAGATACAAAAAATATAATTAATCCCCAAGTAATAAATTTTTGAGCTTTTTGTGTACTATTTTCATGTTCTTTGCCAAAACCCTTGTTACCGGCATAAATTTTTCCAATGCTAATATAAATTCCAAGAAGCAATAATAAAATAATAATTGATCCAATTGAAATAATAAATAATAAATTCATCGGATCTTCTATTGATGAGATAAAAATTATTACAGCAGAGGTTACAAACATAATTGAGTAAAAAATAATTACGTGTTTCAAACCTTTCAAAGTTAAAGATTTATTTTGTTCATTTTCCTTATTCATAAAATTCACTTATTCTTCTTTTCAGCTTTTAGTTGTGCCTTTACCTTTTTCTTTTCTATTTTCAAACGTTCCTTTTCAATATCATTTGAAGAAGTATGAATTTCAATTATTTTTTGTTCAGATGTAAGTCCAGATCGATATTTATATGTTAAAATAACAGCAGATAATGTATAAATTACAACAATTCCACCAATTATTACTATAATAAAATCATTAATTTTGATGTCTGTTGTTTCAAGAAAAATTCTAATGGCAAGAACAATTGCTAGAATTACCGATCCAGCCCATGCATGATGACGGGCAATGTCATATTTTCTTTTATATTCGGCTAATTTTTTTTCATTCATAGAAACTTAATACCTTTGGGTAATTCTGTTAAATATTTTTTAAATCCTTTCGGCCATTTTGCAGGATCAATTCCATTTTGTGAGAGAAAAGCAGTGGTCCATCTCTCAAGACCAATTCCAGAGCAACCGCTCCATAATTCACTTATTTGAGCTTTAATATTAAACGCTTTAATGTATTTATCACCAAGGATGCTTAGGTTTTGGAATTCAAGCCATTCAGATTTTTCTCGGTCTCCGCGATAAGGCATATAAGCCTCAAAATCAATTGTTCCTGTTTCTTGAGAACTAGTATCAGAAATTTTTCCTGCTTGTTGCATATACCAGGGGGTTACCCACGCCATCCGCCATTCAAGTTCAAAGATATCATTAAACACATGTTTATATCTTTCAATCATTTTTTCACGAAGATCAAAAAGTTGCTCCTTTGTTCCAATATATACTGGCTCAATCCGATGAAACTCATCAACTCTTTCAATACCATGTCTTCCACCAGATTCATATCTGCCTGAAACAACTGTTTTATCGTATACTAGTACAGGTAACGAAACTTCAGAGATTGTTTGACCCTTAAATGACCAATAAATCAAAGGACACTGAGCATAACAGATTCCAGCTGTTGGAATTGAAACATTTTTTTGCAGCTCGTCAAACGGGACTTCCTTTGTAATTTTTGTAAGGTCAATAAACCTCTCCCATTTCTCAACGTCTCTTGTGGCAGGTTCTGTTACATAATAAAGTTCCCCGGGCATTCCTTCAAGATGGCCTGTTTTTAACCAAACGTTGAAAGGGACAACATTTGATTCAATTATTTCTTCAAAACCAAGAGGTTTTAATATCTCTTCAATTGCAATTGTTTCCATTACCTTTAAAATTGCAGCAGCTTGAGGCCTGTAAAACCATTTACCTTTTGTTGGACCTTGCTTTAACCAACCAAGTTTAACCATTTCCTCAGTGGGGTCTTTTGACCACAAATGTTTTTTCTCTTTTGATTTCCATATAAGTTTCCAAAATTCTTCTTTTCCCTCATAATATTGATTTTCAACCTTTTCTTTTACGAGGCTTATCATTCTGTCAATGTAATTTCTACGTAAAAATTCCTCATCAACCTTTTTTAAAATAATTTTTGCTCGTTTTTCATTTATTTCAATATCTGCAAATGGCACATTTACTTTTTTTAGTGGTTTTTTCCCCAGATCAAAATCAATTGTATATTCCTCAATTGATATTTCTCTTATACCTAAATGATGCTTTTTCCCAAATTCTTTACTTAAAATATTTTTCATCTGAAGAAGAGAGTTATGTGGACGAATTCCTCCTTCAGATGCAATTTCTAAATATAATATATTCTTGTTAATAGCATTTATTTTAATTTTCAAACTTTTATCTTTTTCAGATAAAGTTTTATTGAAATTAGATATTGAAGAGTTAATTTCATTTTCTATTTTTAAAATATCATTGCTAAAGGTGAAATTTGCTTTTAAATCAAATAACATAATAAAACAGGGATTACAATAAGATTATTTATTTTTACCTACAATTTTCATAGCAACTGATATACAAGCTAAATAGTCGTCTAGAGTATGTATTAATGACGAAATAGATTTTGCCTTAATTTCTGCCTCTAACCTATTATTATTAATTTTTGATTTAACAAAATCAAAATCATCGACCTTTATAGAACTCAATACTGTTTCTGCTTTTTTTAAATAATCAAACTCAATTGAAATTTTACAGCTTACATCCATTCTATGCACCTAATTGAATAATCATTATTTCGTTTACTGTTTCAAGAAATAATTCTTCCTTATCAGAATCAATAGTTGCACCAGCAGCAATCTTATGACCTCCACCATGTCCATTTAGTTTTTTTGCAGCCTTGTTCATAGCAAGACCTAAGTCAAGACCTTTACTTACCAAGTATTGGTTCCCACGACATGAAATATGAATTTCATCATCCTTTTTTACAAGAGAAAGAAGAGGTTTTTCTTTATCTAAAATAAAATTAGTTGCAATTCCGCCGATTACCCCTCCAAGTGAAGAATCCTTACTATAGAAATACCTGTAACCCTTTTTCTCCTTAAATCCTTCGGTTTCAAGTCTTATGAGTTCATTTAAGATATTTTGTTTGTATTCTTTTTCAAGGTCTTCTGCTTTTTTAAAAGCTTCTTTATTTCCCATACAAATTTCAAGACCTAAACCACGATTTCCACCTTTTCCACATGAATCTAGAAGGTCTGCAAATCGCTCTAATTCAGAGTTTATTATATCTGACCAATATCTATTTCTAATAACTGTATCAAGTATGTTTTTTTCACAGCCTTTCCTTATAAGCTTTAATGTTAAATAGGATTGAATTTGTTTAATTTTATTACTATCAAGTTTCTCAATTTCAACATCTTTATCAAGATTCAATTTTTTTAATAATTCTGAAATGCCCTTTTCATCACCAGAAATTCCAGAATAGTAAGGATCAACTGAATAGAACAGTGCATCAAATAATGATTTTCCATATAGCTTTAAACCGACATTTTCTTTTAGAAATCCATTTTTTATCCCTTCTTCAATGATACTTTTATTATAACCTCTAAAACCGTTTATGTATTGTTTATCACCTGTTGCACCAGCAATTGCTAAATAAACCAAATCTTTGTTTTTTGGATCAATTGCTTTTGCTAAAGCATATGAAAGAGTTGCACCACAAGCTTCATAATTTCCATTGATTCCAAACAGATTTGCATTTATCTGAAGAACATTTTCTGAAGTTTTTTCCTTTAGATATTGATGATGATCAATAATTATTGCTTTGCAATCCATTTTTTCAATTGTATCTATCTGGCCACTTCCCATATCAGAAAAAATAATGAGGTCATTTTCTTCTTTTGAAACTCGAGCAAGACCCTTGTCAAATGGATTTCTCATAAGTGTCGCTTGAAAATCATATCCGGCTCGATATAAGGCTTTACATATAATTGCTGCAGAAGTAATCCCATCTGCATCATAATGAGATATGGCCCTTATTTTTGTAGAAGATGGAAAAGATGAAATAATCTCTGATGCTTTTTTTAGAAAATCTTTAAGTTCATCTGACATGGAAGTATCAAGAAAAGTAAAATCATATAAAAAAGGTTATGCAACATTTTTAAAAAAATAAAAAAGAGAAGAGATATTTTTTATCTCTTTTTTTTAGTAATGATTATTATTACTCTAGATACCGTACAAAGCGGCCTAATCTTGGATAGCTGTCAATAATAAGTTCTATTGGAGCATCTTCAGGTATTCCTAGTATGTTAAGTCCTCTTTGAACCAATATTTTGATACGATTGTTTATTCTATCCTTTATTGTTGCTTTGTTAAATTCTCTAGATTTGGTTTCACCAAGTCCTGATAGGGTCTTGAATTCCTTTATTTCTCCTTTACTTTCACATACTCCATTATTTGCTACTGCCCTTACCCAGTATGTTGTATCAGGAGTTAGACCAGTTGCTTCAATACTGAATTCCCCAGTAGCAGTTAATGTTATTGGATCTGTTGTTTCATCTAGATTATTTGGATTATCATTACCATACTCAAACCAAACCTCAGTAGAGGCCGGTCCACCCGTTGTAAATAATTGCCCACGATAAATAGCTGAGTCCATTGTAACGCCATTTGGTAAATAGGTTTGAACAATTGGAAGTCCTGGTGTTACTTGGAAAATATACAAGCTATCCCATGTATCAGCGTCATTAATTGCTACAGCTCTATAATAATAGGTCTGACAGCTTGAAAGATCTGTGATTTCATAATTAAAGTCCCCTGTTGATGTCATTTCCTCATGAGGTGTTTCCATATCAAGGTTATCTGGATCTGTTCCATATCTAAAAAATACCTCACAGCTTGCAGCACCACCCATATGGGTCAGTTGTCCTTCAAGGACTGCTGAATCAATTCCAATATCAGAGACTTCTTTTACAATAACTCTTGGTCCACCTGGAATAAAGGTAAAGTCAAGACCAACTCTGATAGTTGCTGCTTCATCTCTTTTTTCTCCAACTGCTCTGTAGTGATATTCAGTTGTACGAGTAAGGTTATCGATATCCACAGAGAAAAAATTAAATGAGTCGTAATTATCTGCTTCTACTCTATTTGCATAAAGTTCCCAATTGTCGTGACTCTCTGTATCATATACAAAATATCCATCCCAATTATGGAAATTTTCACCTAAGACCAAAAATCCCCATAATCTTACGCCAGTTCCTTCAGTATTTATATGGTCCCAATGTTTGGTTTGTATCGCATTTGCAGCAATACAACCTGATAGCGCTGATACCGTAATAATTAATGGCACTATCATTAAAACAAGTTTTATTTTCTTATTCAATTTTTCTACCTCCACAATTACTATATAGATAATTTCAAATCTATATCTGCCTTTATAAGAATTTACAAAAGATTATAGGCAAATGCCGATAATTAAAAATATAATTCAGATTATTCAAACATAAGTTTTGCTTGTTGAGGTGAATATTTCCAACCATCTGGAAGCTTATTTTGACTGTGATAATATTTTGTGAGGCGTCTGATTTTTGACTCGGTAAGTTGAAGATTTCTTTTATTTTTTAGGTCTTTTTTGTTTGATTCAAGATGCTTTTTTAGTTGCAATGCCTTAGAAATTAAACTTCTTAAATCCTCAGGAATTTCAGACTTGATACTATTTTGTTCAAGTATTTGGGTAATTTTTTTACCTGTTGCGAGTTTAACATCAGGAACTGCATATTGATCTCTTAAAATAAGACCAATTTCACCTTTGGATTTTCCAGATTTAGCAAGCTCAAGAATTCGAGATTCCACTTCTCTAGGATTTAATGAGCTCCACTCTGGTGGCTTTTTTCTATCTACTGGATGAGTTGATCCTGACTTACCTTTTCTTCTCGCATGCATTCTTGCCATTTTATTAACTCCACTTTATAAAGAGTAAGTCCTGAATAAGATTATAATATTTATCCTTTACCCTTAGCAACTTTATTTTTTTCCCATGCTTTTTTTATTATAGGATTTCTTTTTAGATATTCTTCAATATATTCTTTTTGTACCTTGTTAAATAAACAAGAAAAATTAATACATTTTTTACAAAATCCTAAAAGAAATAGTGAAAAAAACATAGAAAATGAAAGAATTATTGAAAGAAGTACCCCAGTTAATGCAATAATTACAATCCAACTAGCATTTGGATTATTTGATAAAAAAAACCAAATGCTATATAGCAATGAAAAAAAAGGGATTAATACAATAAACAAAAATCCTAGTACTGCCCCTAGCTTTTCATATTGGTTTATTGGTTCTGGGTGATACTTCCAAATTTTTGGAAAGATATTGTTACCTGGGCAATCTAAACATATACTTTTTTTAGCATAATATGGACAATGACTGCATGTAATTCGATTTTCAATTACAAAGAAAAACAGAAGAATAAATGCAATATAAAATGTCAATATCCACCAATTATTAGTTATTAAACTAGCAAGAATTAATCCAAATGTCCCAATAATAATCGAAGAAAATATTACTAACATTGATATTTTTTGTTGATTTTTATCGATTTTGCAATCAAGTTTATCTTGATTTTTACAATTATTACAATCTGAATTAGAGTTTAGTGTACAGATATTGTAAGGATTTTTATTCATCCTGACTAGGAATTTTTTTTATATTTTATTACTTTTGGTTTAGAATTATAAATATGAGATTTAGAATTTATAAAATAAATAATTTAGATTTTTTATTATATATCTAAAAAATTTAACCATTTGATATTTGGTATACCTTTTCGTTCCAGGATACTAAAAAACCAATTTTTTCTAGGTATCTTATTGCATATGAGAGTTGTCTTCGATTCATTTTTAACTTGTTTCTAAATCTTTCATTGTTTCTTATAAAATACACAGAGTTTTGTTTCATGAAATCTTTCACTTGTTTTGCAAAAATTTCATTTTTGGTATCTACCGACATTTTATTCTCACTTTAATATAATAATATACTTCGCTTATATTTATAGTTTATTGACATCTCATCATCATTATTTTGATCAATTATTTGCTTAAGAAATATTTAATACTATAATTTGTATCCTGAAAAATTAACAATTGACAATTTAGTGATAAAATGACAAAAGATGAAATCTTAATAGATATAAAATCAGATTTACAGAAAGCTTTTTACATTGCTGAAAAAGGAACACATTGTGGTATGTGCAAGATAGATTTTTTGGGTTCAGGTGTATGTCCTTCTGGTAAGAAAAATGGTTTTGCTGCATATTGGCCTGATGGTAGAATGGAGATTGTTAAAGCACTATATTCAGGAAAAATTAGACCTACTGAAGAATTGAAAAATATTGCTAAATCTTGTAAAGTTTGTGGGATATGTGACAAGCAGTGTAACTTTACAACACATCTAAGGCCTGAAAGGGTTGCAAAAGCACTGAAAGAATATGTTAACAAATTAGATGATAAAGATTTTGAAAAAATCCTTGAAGATAAAATACTTAAAGAACTCCGATTAATTGTTGGAGAAAAATGGGCTAGTAATGATCCGGCAATTATTGTATCTTATACAAAAACAATTATTGTTCAAGATGCTGGAGTTAACTTTTATGTAGTCATGCCTAAAACAACTGAAGAGGTCGCTGAAGTTATAAAGTATGCTTATAAAAATAACATACCATATCTTCCTAGAGGAAATGGAACACTTCTTTCAATGTTTATTGAAACTCTTCTTGCAAAGGCAGTTAGTCTTGAAAAAGGAATTATTCTTGACCTTAGAAGACTTAAAAAAATTGAAATTGATGAAGATAACAAAACTGCTATAGTTGGAGTTGGTGTTACAGCATTTGAGCTTCAAAAAGAAGCTTATAAACACGGATTGCGTGCTCTTGTTGCTGAAGCAGAAGCCCATGTTTGTGTAAACATTGCATCAGTAGGTATTGTTTCAACATGGGGAAATACCTATGGGTGGGGCTCTGACAATTTTATTGAAGCAACACTAATTGATTCAAAAGGAAATATAATTCATCATAGTGATGAAGAGTTAACAAATCCATACTCAACGAATAACAGTTTTACAAATCTGACATTAACTCCTTCAACAATTATTACTGAAGCAACTGTAAAACTTCATCCAATTTTTAAAGATGAGGAAGCAGTGCTTGTTCCTTTTGAAACTCTTGATGAGGCGCTTGACCTAGCAATAGAACTTGCAAAAAGAAGAGTTGGACTTTCTCTTGCTGTTATTTCAAGTAAATATCTATCTGAATTTATTTGTCCAACAAATGAGATTGCTGAGGATTTTGAATACATTTCAAAAAACTATCTTAAATTCAACTTTATTGTTGATGTGGTTTGTGATAAATATGATAAAATGATAGTTGAAGATCTTGCTGATGTTACAATTGACCAAAATATGATGAGGACATTAATACTTGGTTCACCAAGATTTGCCTCACTTAAAGAAAGTGAGTTTTTAAAGATTCTTTCAGAAGAAAAAAATCCACTAAAAGCAATTTTTGCAGGTCCAATGAAAAGTCATCTTGAAAAAGCACTTGATCCTTCACCAAAGCAAGTTGCAAAAGTTTATGATAAAGATTTACAGGTTTTCTTTGAAAAGGTCTATTCAAAACCTGAGATGACTGATGTTGTCTGGCTTCATGCATTTAGAATACTTCCAAGCAGACTAATGAGACAAAGGATGTTTATGTTAAGAGGAGGCTACATTGTTGCAGATAAAAAGAAGATAATTGACCTAAATGATATGCTTAAAAAAGTTGGTGATAAATATAATCTACCAAATGCACTTGGTTTTATTAGTTTTCTAGAAAATGGCAAGTTTGCATTTGTTGAATATGATTATTATTTTGACCATTTAAATCCTGACTCACATAATCGCTTAAATCAATCAATTGTAGAAACTTTACAACTACAACTAAAAATCAAAGGTTTAATTCCTATTGAATATGTGTTTCATAAGGGGCTTTTTAGAAAAGAACACTTGTTTTATCCAATGCCAAAGGGTCTTTCTGATGATGAACTAAAAATACTTGGTGAAATGGTTCAAACTGTCGTTGGAGGATAAAAAGTTTTAATGAAATTTCTATCTGATGAATGGATTAAAAAAGCAAAACAAATTACTGCTGAAAAATTAGATCCAGAAAAAGATTTGAAAAATGCAACGACTTCTTTACTAAATATAATTGAAAATATACCTCCAGATGGAAAAAGTATCTATTTTTTCATATTAGTAAAAAATGGCATTATTGAAGAATTTGTAATCGATAATAAAGATTATGGTCTAAATAAAAAAGCTGAGTTTATTGTAACTGGTAATTATGATACATTTGTACAAATCCTAAAAGGTGAGATGAGCACGACTATTGCATTGATAAAAAATAGATTAAAAATAAAGGGAGATAAAGTTGAAGCTTTGAAATTTGTAAAACCAATGGACAAATTTAACGGTTGTTTAAGAAAAATTGAAACAGAATATTGAAATTTATAACTATTAAGAAAATTAGCCTTTTTACAAATATTGATAGAATATTATCCTTTTTTGACCAATTTTTTATCAGTAAAAACATTTAATAATGAAATTTATATCAAATTATATTTACAAATTACTATTTTGGGGGTTGAAATGACATCAGAAAAGATTTTGACATTAGAAAAAACATCATTTAAAGGAGCTTTAGAAATAGCTAAAAAAGGAACTCACTGCGGAATGTGTAGATTTGATTTTCTTGAAACTGGTTTATGTCCATCAGGTAAAAAACATGGTTTTCTAGCTTATTGGCCACAGGGTCGAATGCAAATTTTTAAAAACCTAATGGAAGAAAAAGTCAAACCTACCGAAAAACTCATAGAAATTGTAAATTCTTGCTCTCTATGTGGTATTTGTGATAAGCAATGTAACTTTGCGACACAATTACGACCTGAAAAGGTTGCTAAAGCCTTGAAAGATTATGTTGAGGAATTAGATAAAGGAGATTTTCAAAATATTCCTGAAGATAAAAATATAATAGCGCTTAGAAAAATTGTTGGTGAAGAATGGGCAACAAACGATCCAATTATAACATCTTCATATATAAGTTCAATAATTGCCCCTGATTCTAAATTTAATTTCTATATAGTAATGCCAAAGGATGCCCAAGAGCTTTCAAAAGTCATTAAATATGCAAATTCAAATAATCTACCTTATTTACCAAGAAGTGGTGGAACACTTCTATCAATGGCAGCTCCAACTGTTCTTTCAAATGCATTTGGTCTTGAAAAAGGAATAGTAATAGATCTTTTGAGAATGAATCAACTTGAAATTCACCCAGAAAGCCAAACAGCAATGGTTGGTGCAGGAATTACTGCCTTTGAACTTCAGAAAGAAGCACATAAACATAATCTGAGAGCAAATGTTGCAGAAGCAGGTGCACATATTTGTGCAAATATTGCATCAACAGGAATTCTTTCTACTTGGGGGAATAAATATGGATGGGCAGCAGATAATTTTATTGATGTAGAAACAGTTGATGATGAAGGAAATATTATTAATCATAGTGATTTAGAAATTGAAAATCCCTATACAACTGAGTATGGATTTACCAATATTTCATTAGTACCACCGCTTATTGTCACTAAGGTTACTACAAGATTAAATCCAGTATTTGATGATGAAGAAGCAGTGTTTGTACCATTTGAAAATATACAAGATGCAATTGACTTGTCATTTAAAGTCGCAAGACGCGGAATGGGCTTTTCCAATGTAATTCTTTCACGTAAGTATCTTGCTGAGTTCATTAGTCCAACACCTAATATCGCAAAAGATTTTGAGTATATTTTGGAAAAATATATGAAATTAAATTATGCAGTTGACATAATTTGTAATAAAGATGAGAAAAAAATAATAGAAAGCATGGTCGATTATACAATCGATAAATCAACACTTAAATCCTTAATTTTGGGATGTCCAAAACTTTCAACTCTTAAAGACAGTGAATTTATGAAGATACTTTCAGAAGAAAAGGACCCATTAAAAGCAATATTTGCAGGACCTATGAAAGAGCATTTTGAAAAGGCCTTAGAAGCAACACCTGAAAATATCTCAAAAATATATGATGAAGATCTACAGGATTTCTTTAAAAAGGCATATTCAAAACCCGAACTTACAAATATTATCTGGTTACATGAACACAGGATATTTCCATCACGATTGATGAGACAGCGTATGTTTCTACCGATGGGTGGAGTGATTTGGACAGAATATGAAAAGAATCTATTAGATTGGATTAATATGTTTGTAAATGTAGGTGATAAAAACAAATTGATCCACGCACTAGGTTTTATAAGTCCTTTTGACCAAGGCAGATTTGCCTGTCTTGAATATGATTTCTACTATGATCATAACGACCCTGATGCAAAAAAACGTGTTGACAAAGCAATTATTGAGTCCCAAGAAAGATCATTACAAATAGATGGTATTTTATCTGCTTTAAATTTCTATTTTAAAGGACTCTATAGAAAAGAACATGTCCTATTTCCAATTGCAAAAGCAATATCAGATGATGACCGAGAGCTCTTTAGAGAATTGCTGAAAAATATTATTGGGGGAGTATAGCATGGCTAAATTTCTTTCAGATGAATGGATTGTAAAGTGTAAGAATTATATGTATGAAAAATTAGATCCTGAGGCGGATTTAAAAAATGTTACAACTTCTTTACTTGGTGTTGTTGAGCATATTCCACCTGATGATTCAATAATGAATTTCTATCTGAATTTAGAAAATGGAAAATTGATAGATTTTGTTGTTAGCAAAGGTCCTACATATGAAAAAGAAGCTAAATTTGTAATCACTGGAAGTTATGGAACATTTAAAAGTGTATTACAAGGAGAAATGAATTTAACGATTGCCTTATTAAAAAATAGAATAAAATTAAAAGGAAGTAAAGTTAAAGCTCTTAAATTAATGAAACCACTTGATGGCGTTATTTTGTCATTAAAAGAAGTTACAGATGAATTTGAAGATTAATAAAGGGTGTATAAATTATGACAAATGCAGAATCTGATTTTCAAAAAATAATGGAGAAGTTTAAACCCCAAAAAAAAAACTGGACGCCAATTGATAAGGCACTCTTTACACAAAAGAATTTTTTTAATAATTACCAAAAGGTTTTAGATTTAACCTACAAAGCAATAAAATATAGTTTTGATCATCACTTTAAAAATAATACTTTATATCGTCGTATATGTGAAGTAAATAAAATATCACCTGAGTCTATTAAATCTAAAAAAGATTTCGATAAGCTACCTCTACTTCCTGATTCATTTTTTAAGGATTATCCAGAAGGTAAAGGATTTCTAAATTGGCTTAATAATGTATTCACAGGAAAGACACCAAAGACAAAGTTTAGTACTGATAATCCAGATCATGATAGGGTTATTGAAGAATTTAACAATAAAGGAGTAAGCATTATGTTTACAAGCGGTACTAGTGGTCGATTTAGTTTTATTCCACGTGACAAAGGTTCATGGGATCGACTAAGATATAATGCTATGAGATCTGTTTTTGAATTAATGGATTATAATCGAAATGATAATGTTATATTGCTAATACCTAATCCTCGGTTAACTAATTTAACGATAGCTAGTTTATTTGGCATAGCCTATGATTTGTACAAACCAGAAAATATTCATGTTGCTCTTGAAGATATGAAAATTACTACACAATATCTAAGAATGCAAAGGGAAGAAGCAATCGGAATCAAAGAAAAAATTAAGGCAAAGGCAATATCAAAATTAAGCCCACTTGTGCTTAAGAGATCTGATAATAAAATAATCAGTCATTTAGAAAATTTAGAAAAGGAAGGAAAAAGAGCAAATATTGCAGGTCCACCTTTTTGGTTAAATAGAATTATGGATAGAATGATAAAAGAGGAAATATCAGTAAAGTTACCAGATAGTCAAGTTCTTACAGGTGGTGGTTGGAAAGCTGAAGAAAACAAACGAACACCTGAGGAAACCTTCAGAGAAAAGGTAGAAAATGTACTTGGCATTCCTCAAGATCGTTTCCATGATGTTTATGCCATGTCTGAGTGTAGCTCTGTATTTTTGAGTTGTGAAGGACATTATAAGCATATCCCACCTACTATTATTCCTCTCGTTTTGGATGAGAACCTCGATTCTATTGGTTATGATAAATTTGGTCGTTTTGCATTTATCGATCCAATCCCTGAAAGTTATCCTGGTTTTATCATTACAGGTGATAAGGTAAAACTAATTGAGAAATGTCCAGTTTGTAATCGAAAAGGTCCTGTTCTTGATATCGAGGTATCAAGACTTCCAGGTGTTGAAGGAAGGGGTTGTGCGGCTGTTATGGCTGATTTAATGAGTCAGGAGGAATAAATAAATGATTCTTTTTCCGTCTGATGAATGGATTAAACTCTTCAAAGAAGAACTCAATAAAAGTAAAAAATATGAAGAGGTTGCAGGGGATTGGGAAGGTGACTTTCTTTTTGTTATCTCTCCAGATGAGGAGCTAAAGCAAGAAGTTATATTTTATGTGGATTTATGGCATGGGAAATGTAGGGATGCATATCTAGTAAAAAATAGAAAAACTGCAGCTTTTACATTTAAAGGACCATATTCAAATTGGAAGAAGGTAATAAACAAGGAATTAGACCCTATAAGAGGTCTTATTAGAGGAATGTTTACATTGGAAGGTGACTCAAAGGTGATTCTTGAACAAACAAAGGCAGCGCAGGAACTAGTTAATACTGCAAGTCAAATCCCTGTCAAGTTTGAGGTTTAATCTATGGGCAAAACAATTGAATGTCATTTTTGGGATCCAGCACTTGACCTTGAGAGCAAATTAGACTTTACATATGAGGATATTGGAAATAATATTGAGCTGAAAAAACCAGTTTTTACAGTTGATTCACTCAATAAAATAATAGATAATTTAAAAAAGTCTAGAAAAGAGTACCTTCTAAAAATCGACATTCCAACTGTATTAAATGTTATTGAAAAAGTAACAGATATGTGGATGGACCCTGATTATAAGGGTAGAAGAATTGCAAGGGAGGTCCTACCAACCGTCACTGGTTTTTCACTTCAGATGATTGAATCTTGGGGTTTTGATCATTTTATGAGCATTCTTAGAAAGGATAATCTTCCACTTTTTGGAAAACTACAACCTGAGGAATACAAGGAATTTTCTGAGCTTGGCGACGGCCTTGTGAAAGCGTATGGGGAGGTAAATATAAGTCATTCAAACTTTGATCCTTCAGTAATTGGTCATATTTGTGCAGGAAATATCCTTGGAATTGCTGCTTTTGAAATGATTCTTGATAAACTCATTGATGCAGCATCTTGGATAAAGGTTCCCTCAGAAGAACCTGTATTTGGTGCACTTTATGCAAAATCTATTGAAGAAGTTGACCCGAAACTTGCATATAGCATAGCAATTCTACCATTTGAAGGTAGAAATACTGAAGTAAAAGAGCTACTTTTTTCAAGATCTGATATTGTTCGAGCAACAGGTGGAGAACAAGCAAGAGTTAGTTTGACTGAACTTGCAGATAAACACAATATCCCAATTGCTGGTCACTGGCATAAGTTTAGCTTTATCACGCTTGCAAGAGATTATTTAGATGAAGAAAGAGCAAGTCAGATTGCTGAATTAGTATCTCTTGATGTTACAGCATGGGACCAACAGGGTTGCTTTTCACCTCAAGAAATATTTGTTGAACTCGGTGGAGAAGTTGATCCATTAAAGTTTTCAGAACTACTTGCTGATGAAATGGAAACAACATCGATTGCACTACCTAAGGGAGTAAATTCAGGCAAAATGCAGGTTCTTGATGGTTATCATCAATATCTAAAGAAAGAAATGATGGGTGATCCTGTAAAAATTTTCCCATCTGCAACGCACCAATGGCTTGTAATTTATGATGGAACTACTGAAAATATTGAACCTTCTCCTCTATTCCGGGTAATACGGGTAAAACCAATTGAAGATATAATGCATATTCCAAAATTAGTAAGACCTATCGGCCAATTTCTACAAACAGTAGGTGTTGCAATTCCAAACAATCGTTTAATTTCCTTTGCTGATGCAATAGGTGAAGTAGGTGCAACAAACATTCGTGCAATTAGCAGTATGACATTGCAAAAACCATGGGAGCCATGGGATGGAAGATTTCCCCTTAATGAACTATTCGAGCTTGATAACATCCGCTGGGTAAGTATTAGTACAAAGGATATTGATAAAGAAATAACAAAAGCTTTAGAACAAAAGCGATCAATTGTAAATCAACAGTTACCGATTGATGATGTATCACCCAGTGAAGACTCTACTAGGAAATTTCAATAAATAGATTTGGTTCTATTTTACCTTTTTAAGTCTTGGACCGAGTTTCTTAAGAACTTTCGGTAATGTTGTATATTCCATGTCAGCCATTGGAAGTCTATGAGGTTCAAACGGGCCGTGTCTTCTCATATAATCAGTTATATGTTGAGCTTCTCTTCTTGTTATGTCAAATGCAGGATCATCAAATAAATCAACTGGTTCAGTGATTTTTCCTTCTTTTAATTGGAATCCAAGTGCTGTTACTCTAGGTGGGCCATCAAATCTTGTACATTGAGCATCTCTTACTGAAACAGGCATTAATGGACCATTATGAGAACCTCTCATCCAACCAGATACAAGATGCCCAAGTGCAAATCCCTCAAGAACCTCTCCTACTGCGGGAAGTCCAGACTGCGCACGAACAACTCCCGCTGGGTCATCCTTTCCTACATACTCACCTGCGATCTGATATAGTTTTTCTGTTGAAATTACTGAAACTGCTTCATCTGAAGGTAACTTTGAGCTCTTTTTAGGAAACACACGTTTAATAACAAACCTGGATTTTGCACCAATTAGTGCTAGTAAATCATACATTTCTTCAGGGGTTTTTAAAAATACATTTTTATGTTCTTGTATATCCCATACTTCAAATATAAATCCATCATGAATTGAAGGATCAATAATTAGTCCTGCAGTGTTAAAGGGATCTGCAAAAATCTTAAAAATTGGAAAATTAAATGCACCTGGTTCTGTCTTATCCATCATAAAAACAATTACAGGTTCTGCCTTTCTTTCTGTAAATTCCATTTCTGCAATTCCAGGTCCCATGCCTTTAATATTTCCAGAAAAGGCATCACAAAGCAAGTCTTGACCGGCACCATAAAGACCTAACTCTCTGGCTTTTTCTGTTGCTTCACAAAAATTATCCCAGGCTAGACCATGAATTTCTTTTGCATCAACACCATTTGTATGAGTCATTATAAGTTCAAGATCGTCTCCACAATGTGTTACATGGAAATCCATGAGTAATTTCTTTTTTTTCGCTTCTGATAGATTTTTCCTGGAAATTTCTTCTAGATTAGGATGAACTAATGCGTGACCTGGCCATCCACCAACGTCTGCTTTAATTAAACTAAATGTTGTTTTCATATAAAACCCCTGTTTTTTTGGTATAAAAATGGTATTTATAAATCATTTGGAAAACTTTTCAGTAAAGTATATATTTTTAGCTATATTTGAGGATAAAAGGTTGAACATATAAATGATTTTAAAAATCTATAATTCTTTAACACGAAAAAAAGAAGAATTTGTCACTGTAGAAAAAGGAAAAGTAAAGATGTATGTTTGTGGCATGACTGTTTATAGTGATGCACATATCGGTCATGCTCGTACTTATTTTGCATTTGATATAATTCGTAGATATCTTGAATATAAGGGTAATGATGTAAACTATGTTCAAAATATTACTGATGTCGATGATAAAATTATTGCAGCAGCAAATAAGGAGGGAATTGATGCACTTGAATATTCAAAACGATTTACTGACAGATGTCTTGAGGACTTAGACAAACTTGGAATAAGAAGAGCGAATTTATATCCAAAAGCTTCAGAAACCATTCCAGATATGATTGATATGATTAAAGACATAATCAAAAAAGATTATGGTTATGAATCTGATGGCGATGTATATTTTTCTGTTAATAAATTCAAAGATTATGGAAAACTTTCAGGCCAAAAACTTGAAGATTTAATGGATGGAGCAAGAATAAAGTCAGGTGATGAAAAGAAAAGCCCACTTGATTTTGCACTTTGGAAAAAATCAAAACCAGGGGAACCTTCATGGGATAGCCCTTGGGGAAAAGGTAGACCTGGATGGCATATTGAATGTTCAACTATGAGTGGAAAACATCTTGGTCTTCCATTTGATATTCATGGTGGAGGAATGGATCTTCGTTTCCCTCATCACGAAAATGAGATAGCTCAAGCAGAAGCCGCTACAGGTAAAAAATTTGCAAATTATTGGATGCATATAGGTCTTCTTACAGTTGAAGGTGAGAAGATGTCCAAATCTCTTGGAAATATTATAAACGTAAAAGATTTAATTAAAAAATGGGATCCTGAAGTAATTCGCCTTTTTTTATCTCAGGCTCATTATAGAAGTCCACCAGATTTTAATGAAAAAGCATTAGAAAACGCAAAAAAAGGGCTTACAAAAATTCAGAGGCTAAAAGAAAAATTAGAAGAGATGTCAAATAATCAAAAATTTGATAAAATAGATGAAAAATCATTATCAAATGAGGATAAGTCATTTTTCTTAGAGATAAAAGAATTTAAGGATAATTTTGAAAAAGCAATGGATGATGATTTTAATACGCCTCTTGCAATTTCTTCAATTTTTGAATTTGTAAATAAAAGCAACAAATTTTTTGAAGAAAATTCTTCTCCAAATAGTAATTTATGTGGTTATGCACTTTCTATGTTTTTTAAGTTGGGTAATATTTTAACTTTATTTCAACCTAGTATGGTTGATGGTGAAGATAAAAATGGAATTTTTGAAAAGGTTAGAAATTTAGTTTTAAATTATGAAAAGGATATTGAGGGTAAAAATATTGATAATCTGATTGATTTATTATTAGATATCAGAGAAAATGCAAGAAACAAAAAAGATTGGAAGACTGCTGATACTATAAGAAATGAGTTAGAAAAAATTGGATTTGAAATACAGGATACCTCAGAGGGTGCTGTTTGGAGAAAAAAATAGAATATGAAAAAAATACTAGTCGGTTTTGATGGATCAGAAGGCTCTAGGCAAGCCTTTACAAGGTCTTTACCCCTTCTTGAAGATCAAGGAGAACTTATCATTTTAGCAGTAATTCCTAGCCCTTCAGATAAAACATTTGTTGATAAGGAAATGTATAAAAAAATCAAAAAAAAAGCAGAATATATGATTGATGAAATTGTAAATAGTATTGGAAAACAAGATTTTATTATTACTATTATAATTGGAGAGGGTGATCCATCTGTACAAATTATTAATACGTCAAACAAATTAAATGTTGATTTAATAGTACTTGGAAGTAAAGGCACAAGTAAGATTGGACGCTATTTACTTGGAAGTGTTGCAAATAAGGTCGTTCAATATGCTCATAAGCCTGTTATGGTCGTCCGATAACTATCAGTTTATATAATTTTTTTATTATTTTTTCAATTTATTACTAAAAGTTCATTTATTACAATCTTCATATGTTAATTTGTTGTAGTAAAAAGTAAGTGTTAATTGGAGGCATATTATGAAAAGGGTAGTAATTGGAATTTGTTTAAGCATGCTGATGATTGGTAGTGCTCTAACAGGCGCTACATTAGTAAAAAATGATGGAGAAATTTTAAGTTATACTTTTTCTTTACCGGAGCCAAAACTTGTAACAACAACAGTTGATAATATTGATTATTCGTTAATCGAAATGCCTTATTCAATAGGAGTTGGTAATTCACATGGGGCACCTACGTTACCAGTTCAAGTTATTTCACTTTTACTTCCACCGATGAAAACAGTAAAAAATGTTGTTGTTGATGGAACAAAAATAAATGTCGATTTAGAAAGTTATAATTTAAAAGAGATACCAATATTTCCATATCAAGAACCGGTTCCAACTGGGGATTCTCAGAAAGAGTTTGCTATTGATAGTAATATTTATTCTAAAAACGAATTGTATCCAGCGAACATTAAAAAAGAATATAATATTGGATATTCCCATGGATATACAATTTTTGATTTATCTATTAATCCCGTTAAATATAATCCAGTGGAAGGGACTTTATTGTATTATTCAGATATTAAAGTAGATATTGAGCTTAAGGATACTGAACCCAACCAGTTTTATAGAAATTGTGCTGATGATGAAGCATGGGTTGAAAAACTTGTGGATAATAAAGAAATGACAGATACCTATTCTTCTGAAATACCAATCTTTGGATATGATGGAGGATTGTGTGATCCAGATGATAATTACGATTATGTAATTATTACTACAGAAGACGGTGACTTAGATTATTGGGATACCACAGGATCAATTCCATATAATTGGGATAGTTTGATGGATAAACACAGCCAGGATGATGGTTTTAGTTGTGCATTAGTTACTGAACAACAGATCGATGAATGTCAAGATTACTATAATGGGGAACCTGTTGATGATCTTCAATCACGTATTCGTGAGTTTTGTAAAGATGCTTATCAAGATTGGGGTACACATTACATCCTTGTTGGTGGCGATGCTGAATTGATTCCTGCTCGTCTAATGAGTTATGATTATGAATCTAATGTTGACTCTGATTTATATTGGAGTAATCTTGATAATACTTTTAATGCAGATGGAGATAACTCTTGGGGTGAAGAAGGAGATTCTGGTTTTGATCTTTATTCGGAGATTTTTATAGGTCGTCTTACTTGTGATGAACCTCAAGATGTTTCAAACTGGATGACAAAGAGTTTTTATTATGCTGATAGTAATGAGGAGGATTATCTTGAGAACGCAGCATTCTATGCAGGTGATATGGGTTGGTCTTGTGAAGGCGATGACTTCATTGATTATTGTGCTATTAAGGGTACTAATAATTGGCTTGGTCCAGATCCAGGCAATCATGGTCCTTATCCTGATTGGCTTGGATTTCAATTTGGTTTTGAAACATGGAATCAAAATAACCCTGATAATCAGTATGATCTTTCGGTAAAATGGACTGATGAACCTCCTAATGAAGGTTGGCAAGGAGGTAGTTCGTCTGAAGCTATATCTGAACTTAGGAATGCTATTGATGAGGATCGTGTAACATTGTTAATTGGTGTTGCTCATGCAAATCCTGATTTATCTCTAGACGTATCTTCATCTAATTGGGAATCTAATTATCATAACTCAAAACCGTTTTTTATCCATGATTGGGGTTGTCATTGTGGTGATATGGATGATGCAGATGATGGCGTTCTTCATTCTATGCTTTTCCATTCAGATACTGAACTAGCTTTTGCCTGTATATACAATACAGGCTATGGATGGGGTTCCTTTCAAGATACTAACTCATCTAGTGCTTTACAAATGAAACTTTTCTGGGATTATTTCCTTGATCTTGAAAATAACTCTATAGATTTTAACAGTTGGCAACTTGGTAAAGCAATGGCTTGGTCTAAGGATTATATGGCTCCAACAATTAATTGGACTTATTCTAGTGCACCTGGAAGCTGGAGGGGAATTATCCAAGGCTGTCTGTTATTTGGTGATCCTGCACAAAAAATTAAAACTTCACATCCAAGTCAATCACCAGAAACACCTGAACCACCAGAAGGAAGTGATTATGGTGTACCAAATGAAGAATACGATTTTTCCGCAAGAACAATTGATCCAGAGGAAGATCAGATATTCTATCTTTTTGACTGGGGTGACGGTGAATACTCTAATTGGATAGGGCCTGTAGACTCTGGAGAGACTGCATTAGCGTCTCATTCTTGGATTGATTTGGGAGACTATAATATTAGAGTTAGAGCAAAAGATGAATGGGGTAGCGTAAGTGATTGGTCAGATGTAAAAGTATTTCCAATAGTTGAAAACACTCCACCAGACATTCCAACAATATCTGGACCAACAACTGGTAAAATAGGGAAACCTGTAGAATTTACAATAGTTGCTACAGATCCTGATGGTCAAGATATGTTTTATAATATTTTCTGGGGAAATGCTGGTGGTGGAGATTTAGGACCGTTTCCATCTGGTGAAGAGCAGATATTTGAGCATACTTGGACAAAGACAGGTAAATTTACAATTAAGGTAAAGGCTATAGATGTTACTGGTGCAGCTGGTGAGATTGGAACATTTGATATTAAAATAAGTAGAGCTAGATCAGTTGATAATCATATAATAGAACATATATTTCAGCGGTTTCCAAATTTATTTCCAATTATTAGATATATGTTTGAAAAAATGTAAACAAATATATCTAAATCTTAAGACTATCTAAAAAAAGATGAAGAAATCCTTTATTCTTCTATTTTTCTATAGAAAGTAATAAAATCCTCCAAAATTGTTATATAGTCTATAAGTATAACAAATAAACAATCGTTAATTGGAGGTATTTTATGAAAAGGGTAGTATTTGGAATTTTTGTAAGTATGCTGATGATCGGTAGTATACTAGCTAGTGCCTCAACATTACAAAATGAAATAAAATTTGGAGACGGAGAAATAACAGTTACAATTGATATTGGAGACTATGAAATAGTAAATATCGGTGACCAGGCCGAAATTAAGGTTGATGATTTTGGTCATTATACTGTATCAGGTAAACCAGATTTGCCGGCTAAAATATTTTCAATAGCAATTCCACCAGGTTCAGAATTTGTTGAAATTTCATATTCTACTGGTGAAGGTATTGTTTTAACGAATAGTTACAATGTTATACCAAATAGCATTCCTGCAGTAATTGGAAAGGAAGATCCATTGGTACGAGTAAAAGAAGAAAAAACCTATCAGGAAAACTATGAGAGTGTTTATGAAAGTGATGAAACCTATCCAAGTTCAAATGTACAATTGGTTGGAACTGGAGGTTACAGAAGATATAATCTTGTTGATGCAAGGATAATTCCATTTTCATACAAACCAATTTCAGGCAAGTTAACATATTATCCTGATTTTACTATAACTATAAGTTATACCTATCCAGAAGGTTTTTCTTCAAGTAAAATTATGAATGATTACAATGTAGAAACTGAAAAATTTGCACAAAAGTTTATAATCAACTATGATGAAACAGAGGATTGGTATCCTGAGGTTATATCTGGAAAACAATCTAATGATTTTGTTATTATAACTCAAGATTCCTTGGCATCTTCAGCAAGTGTCTTGGCTGAATGGGAGGAAAATAAGGGTAAAAGTGTCTATGTAGCTACAACTTCATGGATTGATTCATCCTATAGTGGTTATGATTTAGCTGAAAAGATGAGAAACTTTTTACGAGATAAATATCCAACTGATGAATGGGGCATTCTTGATGTTTGTTTGATAGGACATTATGATGATGTACCAATGCGTCTTTGTGCACAGAGTACAGGATATGGTCCACCTGAAACTGATTTCTATTTTTCTGAACTATCTCTACCAGATAGTGAATCATGGGATGCTGATGGAGATCATCAATATGGTGAAGATACAGATCCAATTGATTTTCATGGAGAGATAAATGTTGGAAGAATTCCTTGGAGTGATCCTGATATAGTTGAGCATATAATACAGAAATCAATTGCCTATGAACAGAATCAAGATGAATCTTTTAAGAAAAACATTCTTTTGATTGGGACCTTTTTCTGGGCTGATACTGATAATGCAGTTCTTATGGAATATAAAACAGATCCAGTAATTCATCCCTGGATGGAGGATTGGACAATGACAAAAATGTATGAGGAAGCAGAGTCTCAGTATGAATGTGATTATGATGTAAGTTATGATAAGGTTGAAGAAGTTTGGTCAGAAGGCACTTTTGCTTTTGTTAACTGGGCGGGACATGGATCTGAATATGCTTGTTACGAATTATATCCACAGCAACCTTTTGTTGATACTGATACATGTGAATCATTAAATGATGATTATCCAGCAATTGTTTTTGCAGCTGCATGTAGTAATTCAGATACAGATTATGATAACATAGGTCAAATGATGTTAAAGCAGGGGGCTGTTGGATTCTTAGGTGCAACCAAGGTAGCATATGGACATCACGCTTGGGATGATCCTTATGATGGTAACACTGCGTCTATTGATTATTTCTTTACGACATATTGCACCTCAGGTGAATATACTCAAGGACAAGCTCATCAAACTGCATTACTAGATATGTACACAAATGGACTGTGGGACTATACATATTATGAAGCATTTGAATGGGGAGCACTTTGGGGTAATCCAGACCTTACAATGGGCCCTGTATCAATAAGTGACCCTCCGGAAACTCCAGCTTCTCCAGATGGACCAGACCATGGAGTACCAGATGATGTTTGTGAGTTTTTTGCAAGTACTATAGATCCTGATGGAGATCAGCTGTTTTACATGTTTGACTGGGGAGATGGTGAATTCAGTAATTGGGAAGGCCCATATCCATCGGGTGAAACTGGGACAGCTTCACATTCTTGGGATGAGTTAGGAGAATACGACATAAAGGTAATGGCAAGAGATGAATGGGGTAGAAAAAGCGAATGGTCAGATGTTAAAGTATTTCCAGTAGTTGAAAATACGCCCCCAGATACACCAACTATTGATGGACCTACATCTGGAAAGGTAGGTGTTACTTATGATTTCACAATTGTAACAAACGATCCCGATTATCAAGATATATACTATAATATTTTCTGGGGAAATGCAGGTGAGGGAGATATTGGACCGTTCCCATCAGGTGAAGAGCAGGTAGTTCAGCATACATGGACCACAAAAGGAAAATTCACTGTAAAGGTAAAAGCAAGAGACACAAAGGGTGAATGGAGCGAATATGCAGAACTTGAGATAATGATTGGAAGGTCAAGATCAGTTGATTTTAACCTCTTCCAACAAATATTCCAACGATTTCCAAACTTATTTCCGATATTCAGAATTCTGTTTCAGCTATAATAAAAGATAATAACTGATGAATAATATACAATCTAAAAAAGTGAAGAAATACACATTTCTTCTCACTTTTTTTAATTTTTCTTTAATTTTTACTAGAAAATAATAAAAACCCTCCAAAATCATTATATATTATATAAGTATAACAAATAACAATTGTTAATCGGAGGTGAATTATGAATAAAGTAGTATTTGGAGTTTTAATTAGTTTTTTAATGATTGGTAGTATTATTGCTGGTGCTAACACTGCTAATTTAGAAAAATTTACTAATTTAAATTTATTCAAAATCGAAGATGGAGAAATAATATTAACAATCCCTGTTGGAGATTATGAAATTGTAAAAAGTGATAATGGTTGCGAAGTATTTGTTGAGGACTTTGGTCGTAATTTAATACCTGGTAAACCAAACTTACCTTCAAAGATATTTTCAGTTGCAATTCCTCCTGGTGCAATTTTTAAAGATATCTCTTATACTTACAAAGTAAGTGTAAATATTGAGGGTAGTTATGATATCAAACCTGTAGGTTTACCAAGATTAATTGGAAATGAAAATCCTGAAATCTATGAGCAAGACTTAAAAGAATATAATCAAAATTATGAATCTGTTTATAAAAATAATGAGTTATATCCTGAATCTGTGGTTGAATTTGTTAGAATCTCTGGTTTTAGAAAATATAATCTTGTTGATATAAGAGTAAATCCATTTTCTTATAATCCAATCACAGGTAAACTGATATTTTATGATGAAATTACTGCTTCTATTAGTTATACATTTGAAGACGGTTTTACCTATGATGATATAATGGTTGATTACAGTGAAAAAACAAAAAATAAAGCAGAACAAATTGTTTATAATTACAACATAGCAAAGGATTGGTATCCAGAAGCTGCCGGAAGCAAAGAAATCTATGATTATGTAATAATCACACTTGATTCATTGACCTCATCTGTTACCTCTTTGGTTGATTGGGAGGAAGAAAAAGGAAGGAGTGTCAATGTTGTTACAACTTCCTGGATTGATTCAAATTATGCTGGTTATGATTTAGCTGAAAAAATGAGAAACTTTCTAAGAGACAAATACCCATCTGAGGAATGGGGCATTTTAGATGTTTGTTTAATTGGTAATTATGATGATGTCCCAATGAGGAAAACATGGCAAGGTAGTTCATATCCAGAAACTGATTATTATTATGCAGATCTTTCTTATCCTGATGATCAATCTTGGGATCTTGATGTTGACCGTAAGTGGGGAGAAACATATGATGATCAAATTGATTTTACAGCTGAGATAAATGTAGGGCGTATACCATTTAGTGACCCAACAATTGTTGAAAATATTTGCGAAAAGTCAGTCGTATATGAGATGAATAAAGACCCGTCATTCAAGCGTAACATTTTGCTACTCGGTTCTTTTTTCTGGAATGATGATCCAAATCCTCGTACTGATAATGCAGTTCTAATGGAATATAAAACAGACTCAGAACTTCACCCTTGGATGGATAAATGGATGATGACGAAAATGTATGAAGATGGTTATACCACTTATCAGATGGATTATAATCTTGATTGGGACAATGTAACTGATGTTTGGTCTAATGGTAAATATGCTTTTGTAAACTGGGCAGGTCATGGTTCGCCTGATGCATGCTGGCTTTATTTTACACATGGACCTTTTGTTAATACAGACACCTGCAATTATCTTAATGATGAATATCCATCAATAGTTTTTGCTGATGCATGTAGTAACTCTGACACAGATCATTTTAATCTAGGTCAAGCAATGATGGAACAGGGTGCAGTTGGTTTTCTTGGATCAACGAAGGTTGCATATGGTATGCCTGGTTGGGATGACCCAACTGATGGCTCTAGTCAAACTCTTGATTATTTATTTACTGTTTCTTGCACGTCAGGTGAGTATACACAAGGTCAAGCTCTTCAATATGCTCTAAGAGAGATGTATGTAAATGGTTATTGGTATTATGAAAATCTTGAAACATTTGAATGGGGAGCTCTTTGGGGCAATCCTGACATATCAATGGCAAATGTAATTGAAAATGAACCTCCAACAGTTCCAGTGATTGACGGTCCGAGCAGAGGGGTTCCTGGTACAGAGTATTGTTGGACTTTTTTATCAAATGATCTTGAAGGAGATATCATAAAATATTTAATTGATTGGGGTGATGGAAATTTCACTGAGACAGATTGTGATAATCCTAATTCTACTATAGAACTCTGCCATACCTATTATGAAAAAGGTTATTACAACATAAAAGCAAAAGCTGTTGATTGTGAATTGGGATTTGAAAGTGATTGGTCATTTCCATCACTATTTGTTGTCCCTCGTGAAAGAGTTTCTTTTTACTCATTCATTGAGATGATATTTGAAAGATTCAATCAGTTATTTCCTTTATTTGCAAGATTGATTGTTTAGAAAATATATGAGCTGAAAGGATGAATAAAAAATTTGTTTGTTTAATTGGAGCCGTAATAATACTTCTCTCAGCATTTGGTCAGAATGCATTTGGATCTGCTAGTTTACAAACAAATTTAAAAAATATTAATCAAGAAATTTTCGATAATTGTGTAAATGTGGTTAATATTGATAAAACAACTATTCAGATTAAGGTTAACATTAATGAATTTGAATTTGACAGTATTAAAACCGATGAAGGTCTTTTTACATCAGTAAATCTACAAGGTTATGGTTTTTCCAATATTGAAGGACAAGCAAAATTACCAATGATTAGAAAGATGATTGAGATTCCACAGGGTTCAGAACCAGAAATAAAAGTTATCTCAGAATCTTGGGATTACACTACTCTTTGTAACTTAAATTACTATGATAAAATAATCCCTGTTCAGCATTCAATTGAAAAAAAATCTGGATTTGATTATGAGTTCATTATTGATGAAAAATATTATTCTAAAAATCAATTTTTACCAGTAAGTATTGCAAATATCGTAGATATTGGAGAAATCCGGTCTAGACGTTTTGCATTAGTTGAAATATCACCAGTAATGTATAATCCTGTAACAGGTGAATTAAAACTAATGAATACTTGTGAAATTGTAATTAATCTACCAAATAGTGATTTAGAAAAAACATATAAGAATATAAATAGATATTCAACACCAGATTTTGAAAAATTATTTGAACTAACTTTTTCAAATTATGGTACTTACGAAAAAGAAATTGTTACAAAAGAACAGGCTGGATATTTGATAATTGTCTATGATGATTTTTATGATGAAATCGAACCGTTTGCAGATTGGAAGATAAATATGGGTTATGATACCACTGTGACTAAAACTTCTGAGATACCAGGTGGTCCTTCAAAGGAAAAAATTCATGATTACATTGAAGATGCATACAATAATTGGGAGATTCCTCCAGCTTACGTTCTTCTTGTTGGTGATACAGCCCAGGTTCCAACCTATTTAGGAACTCAAGGTCCTAGTGCAGTTGACTTATATTTTGTAACAATAAATTCAGGAGATTATTTCCCAGATATATTTAT
>Ga0272442_10000387_pt1 | contig 71744 bp, 52 predicted proteins | sample SSMForm2O_FD_200262 | JGI IMG/M metagenome (GOLD analysis project Ga0272442, IMG submission 200262) | Marine sediment archaeal communities from Little Sippewissett salt marsh, Falmouth, MA, United States - SSM-Form-2O | ecosystem: Environmental > Aquatic > Marine > Wetlands > Sediment ...
AGAAACATCCCGAGCTTGACATAAAAATATTCGACCTGCTTATCGAATCGAAGGTAATTGCCTGCTTCGAAACGGGAAAGACCGAGTTCGGCGAGAATACGGCCGAAATCATCGGGCTCCATGAAAAGATGAACGAATCCACCTCCATGCAACTTTACCTCGAGAACGGCGAATGGAAAATAGGACTCGTGGAAACATTCATGGAGGAAAAGGCGCGCGAGTGGCAGAAGGAGCAGCGCGAAAACGCTGAAAAAGAGCCTGAAAAATCCGCCGACCCGTAACCTTACCTGCAGTATTTGCCCAGTGCTTTGAATTTCTTCGAAAGCATTTTCAGAAGGTATTTCTCGACAGCCTCGTTCGATTCCTTCGGAATTTCCGATTTCAGGTTCTCAAGTGGTATCTCGGCCCGCGCCATTGTCCTGTGCCCTCCGGCTGAGCCCAGAGAATCGAACATATTTCTGACAAGCTTCCCGGCATCTTTCTTGTAGCCATCGCTGCGCACAACGATTATCAGCGTGTCGTCAGCTATCCCGCTTACTATAGACCAGGAAATCTCGTAGATTCCCATGAAGAAGTCGGCCACATGCACGCAGTAATCGGACAGCTCGACGAGCCCGAGATGAGAAAAGATAATTTCTCCCTCCGAGCATTTGCGCAATATCGCCGTCCCGAAGTAGTCGAGCGCGCTCAGCGGGAAATGCGACTGCTGAACCTTGCGGATGATGTTCATGTTCGTCTTTCCGCGAAGGTAGCGGAAGGCGGCGATGTCCGCGTCCGTTGCGACCCGCTGCAGGCTGCCCGTATCTGTTTCAAGGCCGTAATAAAGCGCCGTTGCGACAGGTGTTGTCGGCTTCACCTTGGATTGCCGTAGGTATTCGGTCATTATCGTCGAGGTCGAACCGTAGCTCGGCCTTACATCCTCGAAGTCCGCGCTGTAGCCTTTCTGGCGAGGATGGTGGTCGATGACGATGTTGAACCGCGCATCCGCCAGGTCCGGGTTGTCCTTGAAGAAATGCGGCTGCCCATCGACGACTGCCAGAAGGTCGTGTCTTTCGAGCATCGTTTTCTCGAATTTCGTTACCGGGATGCGCAGAATCTTTATCATCGCCTCGTTTTCGGGCCGCCCGACCTCGCCCGTATAGGCTATGGTGCAGTTTTCCGTCGTTTTGTGAAGTAGCTTGCGAAGCGCCATCGCGGCGCCGAGCGCGTCCGGGTCGGGGTTCTGATAGATTACTATGAGAAGCTTTTCACCCCGCGATACAACCTCTCGCAGAAGCTCGATCCTTTTCGACGGACCTCTCCCACTCATTTGCTACTCCATTATCAGGCTTGCGAAAGTCACCGCGGAGCCGGTCGATTCGTCCGGCGCCTGCGCGTATTTTATCAGCCTGCCAGTTCCCTTCCCGAGAACGCGAAGCATTGTGTAGATATTGGGCAGCCCGCAGATTTTGCGTCTGTCGCCGTCGCTTATCACGTTTTTGTAAAAGCCTTCGGCGTTGCACTTCTCGACGAGTTCGAGCGTCGTCCTGTCCATATCTTCCACGTACTTGAGCTGCTTTTCGTTCACGGGCTGCGGGTCGCCGAACCGCGTCCCGATATGCGCAAGGTCTGCGCCTGCGATGATGCAGACCTCGCCCGGGCGTGTCCTTGCGATTTTTGTCAAAGTTTCTATGAAAAATTCGACTTCCGGAATTTTCGCCGGTTCGGTGAAACGGCTGCTTTCGCTTCTGAACGTTCCGCAGAGGATCGGCAGGATGCTTATGTCGCGCTTGCCGCCGAAGAGGTATTGCAGGAAAAGCGCCTGGAACTCGATGGAGTGCTCGCCGCGGTGGGTGAACTCGTCGTCCGCGAGCCACGGGCAGGCGCCGAGTAGCTCTTCGCCCATCTCGCGGTCGTTTGCCAGCATGCCGAGCGGGGTTTCGAAATCCTTCAGCGTCAGGCAGTAGGGGCGTTTCATCCCGGTATGCGCCGTCCCGAGGATAACGTAGGTTGATGCCGTGCTCTTCGCCGCGAGTTCGCAATAGCCGGGTATGTAAGCCTGCGCGCCGCGCTCGAGGTCGATATGCGGCGCAATAAGCCCGCGGAGAGAGTTTTCGGACTCGCCGACGTTTTCAAGTGGTGCGCCGTTCTCGGCGAAGAGCTTGTCGAGCTCCGCACGAAGCGGCGCTTCGGATTCAGGATATGCAGTTCCGGCGTGCGAGGCCGGTCGCGCGGGCGCTTTGATAAACTCCGATATGGTCCTTCTCTTTAGCTCGCTGAAGTTGTCGTTGTCCAGAAAATGGCAGGAGTCGAGCTGAGCGAGGAGTTCCTCGATGTGCTCGGAATAAACCATCTGGCCGAACTGGCTCAGGAACTGGGCCTGCATCTCCCGTATATCGCGCGTCCCGTCGAGAAGGGTGACGATGTAAAAGGCGTGCTGCGAAATCTGCAGCAGCGCGGGCGAGAATCCGAACGGGTCGCGAAGAACTATTATCCGTCCCTGCGGCGTGTTTACGGGCATCGCCTCAATTTGCCTGATTTTCGGCTTTTCTTCCATTTGCAGTTTTCCATTAAACACAGAAACTGCAATTATAAAAGCTGCGATGCACAATTTGAAGAAGATAGTCAAAGGTTTTTGAAATCTTGATTGCCTGGAAGTCTAATCGGCGGTCAGTTCCCAGACAATGATAACCGGTAGGAAAAAGTAGCCGAGAGGTTTGAGTTTAATCGCTGTGACATAGTTGTTCTCAATTTCTTCGACAACGTCGTAAGCCAGCAGGTTTTTGTCGAATGCGATAATCGCAAAGCCGGTTATGAAATACGCGGCAATCGCAATCGCGATAATGAGTGTGAGCCTGCTCCTGAACCTGCTATTTTTCCTTTTTGTTTTTTCTTCCATGTATCGCGCCGTTGTCAAGAAGCAGCGTTTTCATTTCGTCTGTTTCAGCACAATCCAGAGGAGTGTAACCGAAATCATTCTCTGCGCAGGTGTCTGCACCCGCATCAATCAGCAATTTTGCGATATCAAGCTTGTTTTTCTGTATCGCGATGTGAAGATATGTTTTGCCCAAAACGCTTCTTTCTCCAAGGTTGATATCATTTTCAAGTATTTTCTTTACCATTGCCATGTCGCCGGTCTCTATGTGTTTCCTATATTCATAAAAAGGGCTTTGCTTGAACTCAAGCCCTTTCTGAGCATACTGTTGTAATAGCAACTTCATGGTTTCTTCCCTTTTACACTCACATGCCCAGTCATAAGGGGTAAAACCGTTGCTGTCTCTGGTATTGATATCCGCGCCATTTTCTATAAGAAACTTGGCCAGCCTACTGTCTTCCGAAACTATACTTGAAATGTGCAGTGGAGTGATCAGAGATTTATTTGTAGGGTTGACGTTTGCACCGTTGTCGATAAGAAGTTTGGCAATGCGGAGATTTTTCTCCGGGTCTCCACCGAGCCTTGTTCCGAGAATAAAAAGAGGGGTGTTGCCATTTTCATCTTCTACATTCACATCGGCGCCATTCTTTATCAGGAATTCTACAAGGTCATCGTAAGTCCTCTTTGCAGCCAGGTGAAGCGGAGTTCTTTTTCTATCATCTCTGGCATGAATATCGCCGCCCTGTGCAAGGTATTCTTTTACCTTTTCAAGATTTCCTTCGCCCGCAGCCTCAACGAGAGCATTATGGATTTTCTCTAATTCTTCTGGTGACTTGAAAGCTGCGCCTCCGCATGAATTCAGCAGAAAAACTGCAAGCAATATAGCGACCGTTTTCTTCATAAAGGCATTATACCACAAAATTGTAATTGTCGTCCAGAAAACAGGGGATATTGTTGCGCGTGTTTCTAAATATGACTTACACGCTGGGGCTCGTCCAATGTCGTGAAGATGCAAAATTATATAGGTAGCACATATATGGCAGCTTCACATTGGCACGTTCATGTTTTCGGAAAGAGCGGATTCCTTTTGAATGTAAAAAATATTCAGGCGGGCCGATGAAACGATGGATTTCCAAAAAAACCTGACTATAATGAAAATATTACTATCCTAAACAGGTAGTCGCTATCGAAGTTGACATAACAATATATAGTATGTCAGGGGCGATATGCGCCGATATTATGCAACTTATGGTGCTTTTGAAGGATGATTTTCTATGGCAACAACTTTACTTTCAGAAAGCGTCCTATTATAATTATTTACCTTATCATTTAAGTCAAGATTGTTCTGGTTTCAGATCACTGGGTTCAGTGTGAAAGGAGGGGTGAATGAAAATCACCCGAAGAGAATTCCTTACCCTTACGGGCACGACCGCTGCCGGCCTGATGATTTCGGGCTGCGCCGGGCAGCAGGTCAAGCCTGTACAGGAGAAGGCGCATGGAATGACGCCGAAGTATGCGAAGCAGATTACGACAATCTGCCCATATTGCGGCGTGGGTTGCGGTCTCGTCGTCCTCAGGGATGAGGTCGGCGGCAAGGTTTTGAGCGTCGAAGGTGACCCGGACCACCCGGTCAACGAAGGCTCGCTCTGCTCGAAGGGCAGTGCGCTTTACCAGCTCCATTTCGACGTCAAGACGGGGAAGGCCAACCCGAACCGCCTGACGCACCCGATGTATCGCGCACCAGGCGCGAGCCAATGGACGAAGATAAGCTGGGACGAGGCGCTGGACAAGATTGCCGCGAAAATCAAGGCTACTCGCGACAAACACATTATCGAGAAAGATAGCAAGGGCCAGTTGGTCAACCGCCTCGAGGCGATTGCCAACATGGGCGGCGCTTCGCTCGACAACGAGGAATGCTACCTGCTCTCCAAGTTTGCGAGGTCGCTGGGTATTGTGTACCTCGAGCACCAGGCCCGTATATGACACAGCTCCACCGTCGCGGCTCTGGCAGAGTCGTTCGGAAGAGGAGCAATGACCAACCACTGGTGTGATATCGGCAACTCGGACTGCGTAATGATTATCGGCTCCAACGCCGCGGAGAACCACCCCGTATCGTTCAAGTGGGTCCTTCGCGCGATGGACAAGGGAGCCAAGCTTATCTCGGTCGACCCGAGGTTCACAAGAAGCTCCTCGAAGGCAGATATTTACTGCAGGTTAAGGTCGGGTACTGATATTGCATTCATCGGTGGCGTTATCAAGTACATCCTTGACAATGAGCTTTACAACAAGGAATACGTCGCCAACTATACGAACGCCGGGTTCCTGATTGACCCGAAGTTCAAATTTAACGTGGATTCCGGAATGTTCTCCGGATTCGACAAGGCCTCGAGGACTTACAAAAACAAGTCTTCCTGGGCCTACCAGAAGGACGCCAATGGAATTCCGAAGATAGACAGGACCCTGCAGGACCCGAACTGCGCGATGCAGCTTCTCAAGAAGCATTTCGAGCGCTACGATGTCGATTCGGTCTGCAAGGTAACTGGCACGGACAGAGACACGTACATGGAAGTCTGCAAGGCATACGCCGCCACGGGCCAGACTGGCAAGGCCGGAACAATCATGTATGCCATGGGAACCACGCAGCATACGCACGGAACGCAGAACATTCGCTCGTACGCGATTCTGCAGCTCCTGCTGGGCAACATGGGCGTCGCGGGCGGCGGCATCAATGCGCTTCGCGGCGAGTCCAATGTACAGGGCTCGACCGACATGTGCCTGCTCTTCCACATACTGCCCGGCTACCTCAAGGTCGTACCGGCCGGGATGAACAGCCTGGACGAGTACTGCAAGAAGTTCTACGAAAACAACAACAAAGACCCGAAAAGCGCCGACTGGTGGTCGCACGCCAGGAAGTATATTGTCAGCCTTCTCAAGGCTTTCTTCGGCGACGCTGCGAAGCCGGAAAACGACTTCTGCTTTAACCACCTGCCGAAGACGGCCGGCAATTACTCGCACATATCGCTCTTCGAGTCGATGTACCAGGGAATTATCAAGGGCCTGATGTGCTGGGGACAGAACCCGGCAGTCGGCGGCCCGAACGCCATGCGCGAGCGCAAGGCCCTCGAGAAACTCGATTGGCTGGTTGCGGTCGACCTCTGGGAGACCGAGACTGCGGCGTTCTGGAAATCGCCTGGCGCGAAAGCGGCCGATATCAAGACGGAAGTATTCCTGCTTCCGGCCTGCGCTTCCTACGAGAAGGAAGGCTCGATATCGAATTCCGGCCGCTGGCTGCAGTGGCGCTACAAGGCATGCGACCCGGTCGGAGAATCGAAAGACGACCTCTGGATGATAGACCAGATCGCCAAGAGGGTGAAGAAGCTTTATGCCAAGGGCGGCAAGTGCGCAGCACCCCTGGTCGATATGATGTGGGATTACGGCAAGCATCCGAGCCCGCATACGGTCGCCAAGGAAGTCAACGGCTACTACATGAGCGGGCCTAACAAGGGCAAGCAGGTTGTCAGTTTCGCAAAGCTGGCCATCGACGGCTCGACATGCTCGGGTAACTGGCTGTATTCCGGCTCCTATACCGAGGCCGGCAACATGATGGCAAGACGCGACAGGACGGATGCGCCCAACAAAATCGGGCTTTTCCCGAAATGGTCGTGGTGCTGGCCCGTAAACCGCAGGATTATTTACAACCGCGCTTCCTGCGACTTGAACGGTCAGCCCTGGGACAAGGAACATTGGGTCGTCAGATGGAACCCGGCACTCAAAGAAGGAAAGGGTGCCTGGGAAGGCGACGTGCCGGACGGCGGATGGGCTCCGGAAGCGAAGTATCCGTTCATTATGAAGCCGGAAGGCCATGCGCGCATCTTTGGCGCGGGACGAGCAGACGGACCTTTCCCGGAACACTACGAGCCGATGGAAAGCCCGATTGCCAATCCGTTCAACGGGTCGCAGAACACGCCGGCAGTGCACATTTACGAAGAAAAATGCGCCGATGGCGTATGTCCGCCGGATGCATTCGCGAATTCGAAGGAATTTCCGGTCGTGTGCACGACCTACCGTTTGAGCGAGCACTGGCAGGCAGGCATGATGACCAGGAACATTCCCTGGCTTAACGAGCTTATGCCCGAGCCTTTCGTCGAGATGGGCGAAGACCTCGCGAAAGAGAAGGGCATCAAGAGCGGCGACGAAGTAAAGGTCATTACAATCCGCGGAACAGTTAAGATGAAAGCTGCGGTGACCAAGCGTTTCAAGCCATACAAGCTCGAAGACAAGAACGGCCAGAAGGTCGTTCACCAGGTAGGCGTTATATGGCACTGGGGATACTGCGGCGGCTCCAAGGGAGCGTCGGCTAACCTGCTGACGCCTCACGTCGGAGACGTGAACACTCGTATTCCCGAGTTCAAGGCGTTCCTGTGCAACATTAAGAAGGCTTAAGCAGCCGGAAGGAGGATACAATGGCCGATAAAATGGCTGTGTTGGTTGACACTTCACGCTGCACCGGCTGCCGCGGTTGCCAGGTTGCGTGCAAGCAGTGGAACAAAAACGAAGCGACTAAAACGTGCTTTACAGGCACGTATGAGAACCCGCCGGACCTCGAGCACAACACGTTCACGCGTGTGACGTTCAAGGAAGGCGAGGAAGGCGGCAAACTGTACTGGCTGTTCCGTAAGGACCAGTGCAGGCACTGCGTAGAACCAACATGTGTGGATGCTGATCCCACTCCAATGAAACAACTTGAAAACGGGGCTGTGGTTGCAGACCAGACAAAGAAGCTGTCCGCAAAAGAAGCGGAGGGTGTGTTGGATTCTTGCCCTTACCAGGTACCGCGTTATTCGGCCGAAACGCAGACAATCAAGAAGTGCACGTTCTGCGTTGACAGGCAGGAAATGGGCAAGAAGCCCGCGTGCGTTACGGCTTGTCTTTCCGGCTCTCTTTTCTTCGGCACTCGTGACGAAGTTATGAAAGAGGCCAAAGACAGGCTTGCCAGGGTCAAGGCAAAACATCCGAAAGCCTCGATAGTCGGTGAGGACACGAGCTGGATTTACATCCTCTGCCATGAGGAGGACAAATACGGCATTAAGTTCGACCCGGCCAAGGCGCGGAAGGCCGCGAACGTATAAGTTCGCATAGGCTGTATATGTCAAGAAGGGACGGTTTTTACAACCGTCCCTTCTTCTTTTTTGTATTTGCTGCAGAGCGAGATTATTTTTCAGAGGGTGGCTCGGAAGTCTCTTTTACGGGTTTCGGGGATATAAGCAGGTACATCCCGTCCTTGTCTCTGTCTGTTCCAGGGACGAGGGTATTGGGGAGCGAACCAACGACGATATACTGCCCCGGCTCGAGAGCGAAAGAGTGTTTCAGCGATACCTGGAAGAGCCTGGGTATTTCAATCTCTCCCTCTTTTGTCCGAACCACGCGCGGCTCATCCTGCACGACCGATACGGTGATGTCCGTCTCCAGCGTTATTTTCCCATCCTTGTTCGCCGGTGTCAGCGAGAGCTTGATTCCCTGGAAGACGATATCTTTTACCGGCTCGTATTCTTCCTTTTCGGAACCGGCCAGCCTCCTGTAGCCGCTTACGTAGCTCATCGAGCTTCCGAGAAACCCGGAGCCTTTTTCGCCCGAGGCTGTTTTGATATCGGAGAACCTGCCAAGCGCATCGGTGCCTGCCAGCGCCGCGACGGAGAGAATTTCTTTGCCCTTTTCCGCGCCGAGGGATGCGAAGACGAGCGGAACGCCCTTGTCGCCCGACGGTTTCAGCGCCTTGAACGGGATTTTTAGCATGTTAAGCTCTTCCGACGGAAGGGCGAAAGCTGCGACCAGTATCTCGAAATGTTCGTTGCCGCCGTTTGTGCGCTCTCCGCTTCTTATGGCCTGGTTGATTTCATCCAGCAACTCGCGTATTTGCGCCGATTCGCCCCAGGATGCGATGTGTGATTCGAGAAGCTCCTTCGCTTCCGGAAGACTTCCTGAATCGGCAAGTTCCTTCGCTTTCTTGCGTACTTCATTGGCCGAGCCCGCGTTCTGGATGCGGGCAGCAAGAATCTCATCGAGCTTTTCTTTCAGCTTTAACGCAAGATTTTTTCGCTCTTCGTTGAGCATCTTGATGTTTCGGGATTCTGCCGGATATAGCCTGATGAGGCATTCTTCCGCGAGAGTATCCGCCTTTTCAAGAATTTCCTTTGCTTCATCGGGGACAAGCATGCTGTCCGTCCAGCGGACGCGGTCGAAAAGTTCTTCCAGTGCGGCAAGTGCCATTCGGTGATTTCCCTCGTTCGCCGAAGATGTGGCTATCTCGTATGCCGCCTTGATTTTTTCCACAAGGCTGGCCGAAGGGTCGTCCGGCGCTCCGTTCATGGCGTCGGGCGTGAGGCTGGTTCTGCTGCCGAGTATGAATTCGGTCTTTTCGAGATACCCTTGTATGAGACGGTTGTCTGAGTCAAGGTTCGCGGCGGCACGGAAATCGCCAAGGGCGCGTTTGTAGTCGAGCGATTTGTAAGCTGTCAGCCCGGTTCTGAAATAGTGCGAGGCGAGGTATCTGCTTACTCCCTTGCGCGTTTCTTCGCGAATTACCATCTCGTCGAAGATGCGCGCGGCCTTTTCATCCTCGGTGGCGCCCGAGATTTTTTTCTTGAGGCCGGAAATTTGTTTGTTCACCTCGTCGAGCGTGCCGCGAAGCTGGTCAATTTCATCCTTGAGGCTTTCGGACCATTTTTTCAGCTCATCCTCGTCCGGGCCGAGAGAGAGTAGCGCGAGCTTGGCTTGTTTGACGGCCTCCGTCTGAGAAGGATATTTGTCGACTACCGTTCTGTAGGCTTCACGTGCGGAGTCGGTATCGCCGAGTTTACGGCGGCAGTTGCCCAGTCTGAGGGTTGCGCGTGCGACCAGCGAAGCGTCGCCGCTTTCTTCGATTACCTGCTTGTAAAGGGAGGCGGCCTTCGCCATGTCGCCTGTCGCGGTTTCCTGGTAGACCGCCTCGACGAAAGCTTGTGATGCGTCCTGGCAAAGCGCCGCGGCCGGAATCAGAAGCGTAGCCGCCAGAATGATGATTAACGTTCTCATAGGGTTCGCCTCTTATCAGGGTTCGCCGGCTTCCCTAATAGATGATGTTCGTGAGTATGAGCCTGAAAAAACGCAGCGTGTCGGAAAAAACCTTTATCTTGCTCCTATGGTGGTTCATGTATATGGACTTTATCCTGACTTCCCGCATGTTGAGTCCCCGCCTCGCCGCCTTTATTATCAGTTCGGATTCCCAGTCGAATCGCGCCGTGCGGAAATCTATGCCCAGAAGCTTCTTCAGGCGAATCGCCTTGAAGCCGGACTGCGTGTCGAGAATCCTCTTTTTCGTAAGTATTCCGAGAACCGCCGACATTGCCATATTTGTAAAAAGCCTTACCGAGGGCATGCCGTCGGGCTTTGACATGCGGCAGCCCACCACCATATCGGCCCCTTCGCGCAGGGCGCGCACGAGTTTGGGTATTTCCGCCGGGTCGTGCTGGCCGTCCCCGTCGAGAAAGACTCCTATCTCGTATCCGTGCTCGATTGCGCGGCGGACGCCTGAGAGAAGGGCCGTGCCTTTTCCGAGATTGCGTTCGTGGCGTATGACCATGGCGCCTGCGCCGGCAGCTTCCTCCGAAGTGTTGTCCATAGAGCCGTCGTCCACGACGAACACTTCTTTGGCGTACTCGAGCGCCTTCGTCACGACCCCTGCGATTTCCAGGCCTTCTTCATAGGCCGGGATTATCGCGCAGCATTTTCCGTTGTCATTCATATTTTTGCACCAGTGACTTGCCGTTTGCGGCGATATCGCGCAGCTCGAGCTCCACCGTGTCATAGCCGCGCCAGGAATTGATTACCGGAACATAGGCAACAGATATCTCCTCGAAAGAGCCCAGGCTTTCAATCACGTCCGCCATCCCGAAGCCGACCGCCCGGAATACCGAGTTGTTCGTCCTGAGCTGCATCGCGACGTGTTTTCCATCGCGGCCGATAACGTGCGGCTTGCCCGCCACCGCCGTCTTGTCGCTGATAAAAATCGGCTCCGGATTCCCCTCGCCGTAAGGCCTCAGTTGTTCGAGCTCGCGCACCGTCTCTATGCTCAGGCTGCAAAGACTGCAGCACATGTCGCTTTTGAGCTTCTTTTTCAGGGACTCGGGCTCAATCATCTTGTGTGCGTTTTCCTCGACTTGCAGGCAAAAGTCGTCTATGTCCTTCGTATGAATCTCGAACCCCGCCGCCGCCGCGTGCCCGCCGAACCCAATCAGGTCTTCGCTGCATTTCAACAGCAGGTCGTAGATATGCACGTCCGGCATGCTCCTCGCCGAGCCCTTCCCGGTCTCGCCGTTAACCGCTATCAGGACTACCGGCCGGTTGAATGCGTCCGCCAGCTTGGCCGCGACTATGCCGGTCACGCCGGAATGCCAGCCTTCCTGCGCGAGCACGATAATTTTTTCGCATACGTTTTCTTTTTCCGACAGGCATTGTGTGGCGTTCTCGAATATCTTGGCCTCGATTTTCTGCCTGTTCCTGTTTTCACGTTCGAGCTCTCCGGCGATACGCTCCGCCTCTCGCGTAGAGTCGGTAGTGAAAAGCTCCATGCCGAGGCTCGACCGTCCCATCCTCCCGGCGGCGTTCAGACGCGGCGCAAGCCGGAACGCGATATCCGTCGAGCGCAGCTTTCTGCCCGCGAGGCCCGTCTTCTCCAGCAGGGCCCGCAGCCCCGGACGCGTCGTATTCTCGAGCGCCTTGAGCCCGAACTTCACGAAAACCCTGTTCTCGTCGAGCAGCGGAACCACGTCCGCGACCGTCCCGAGCGAGACCAGCGCAAGCGCGTCCAGCAGAAACTCGCGGAATTCGTCCGAGACCCTGCGCGTCGGCGAAAAACTCTGCGCAATGGCCCACGCGAGCTTGAAGGCGACCCCCACCCCCGCCAGATCCCGGAACGGGTATTTCGTATCTGACAGCTTCGGGTTGATTATCGCGTAGGCCGGCGGAAGCGTTTCGCCCGGCTCGTGATGGTCTGTCACAACCACGTCTATCCCGTATTCCTTTGCCAGCGTTATCTCTTCTATGCCGGATATGCCCGTATCGACCGTAATAATCAGCTTGACCCCGTCATCGGCGGCCATCTTGAGCCGCTCGGTCCGCATCCCGTAGCCCTCGCCGAGCCGGTCCGGGATGTGGTAGCCCACGTCCCCGTCCACCATCTTCAAAAGCGAGTGCAGAACCGCCGTCGATGATATGCCGTCAACGTCGTAATCGCCGTAAATGAGGATTTTCTCGCGCTGAACCACGGCTTGCAGAATGCGCCTGGTCGCCTTTTCCATGTCCTCGAAGAGAAACGGGTCGTGAAGGCTGTCGAGGCGTGGAGTCAGAAACTCTCTGGCCGATGCGACATTCGATATGCCTCTCGCTACCAGAATGTTTGACAAGGCTTTTGAAATGGATAGCTCTCGCGCCAGCTTGTCCGAAATCTCCGGATTGTTGTCACGAAGCTGCCAATTGACCTCCATCCTTTCCTCTATGATTTATGCACTTGTTTGTTCACGAGGGAGTATAGCGGCATAGGTGATAACCTGCAAGCTAATTCCCGAAGGAAAGATACGTTCCGCCGCTTCAGCTTTCTTGCCCAAGCGCCTGCTCGAAGTCGCTGATAATCGCCCCGAGTTCCTCCAGCCCGACCGAAACCCGTATCATACCTTCCGTCACGCCCGCAAGGCGAAGCATCTCCGGCTCCAGCCCGCAGTGAGACGACAGCACAGGTATGCAGAATATCGTCTCCGGCGACCCGAGTGTCGTCAGGCTTCTCGCCATCCTCAATTTCTCGGCGATTTCCTTCGCTCTCGCCAGCCCGCCCTCGACCTCGAACGTCAGCATCCCGCCCTCGCCGCTGAAAATCCGCATGTTCGCCCTGTCAGGATGCTCCGGCAGCCCGGGGTACCAGACATCGAGTACGCCCGGCATATCCTGCAGCCTCAATGCCAGGTTCATGGCGTTGACGTTGTGCCGCTCCATGCGAAGCGGCAGCGTCCGCAATCCCCGCGACAATAAATACGCCTCGAACGGCCCTGCGTTAGTCCCGGTATAGCGCATAGTCAGGTTGATTTTGGAGATAATTTCCTTTGAAGCGCAGGCCGCGCCGGTAATAAGGTCCGTATGCCCGGAAAGGTATTTCGACCCGGAATGGATTTCGACATCCACCTCGTATTCGAGCGTCCGGATGTTGCAGGGCGTCGCGAACGTATTGTCGCATACCGAGGTTACGCCCGCCTTTTTGCAGCTCTCGACGATTTTTTCGATATCCGGCACGCGAAGCGTCGGGTTGGACATCGACTCGAAATAAAATACCTTCGCGCCTTTCAGTTTTTCGTCGAGATTCTCGACATCCGAAAGGTCGATTAATTCCACCTCGATTCCCATTCGCGGCAGGACTTTTGTCAGGAGCGAGACAGTCCCGCCGTAGAGATGCCGGATTGCGACCATTTTGTCGCCCGAGTTAAGGAGCGTAAGCAATGTCGAGGATATCGCGCCCATCCCGCTCGAAAAGAGAAGCGCCGCCTCCGCGCCTGCAATCGATGCGAGCCTGTCCTGCGCTTCCGTCACCGTCGGATTGCCCCACCGCGAATAGATATAGCCCGCCTCTTGGTTGCCCAGAAACTCCTCAAGCTGCCCGACAGATTCGAACTCGTAAGCCGTCGTCTGGTAAATCGGCGTTACCGCAGCCTCCCGGAGCGTGAACGGCGACGACGCCCCGTGAAGCGCCGCCGTCCCCGTTCCCGGCGCATATTGTGCCCGCAGGGCAGGGCGCAGCGCTTCGGCAGCTTCCTGAAGGACAGTTTTGTGAAGCTCGGAGAAAGCATCTTTTTTTGCCGAGAGCGCTTCGAGCGTTATACCGGACGAGACTTCGACGCGGAGTTGCGAGCCGGACTTTTCAGGCTTCTTGCCGGAGACTGCCTCGATTCCGCCGGGCAGGACGGCCTGCAGGTATTCGAACTCCGGCGCTTTGGCCCTTAATGCGTTAAGAGCGTTTTCCACGCGCTCTGATGGCGTTTTGCCTTTGGTAAGTGCATACTGGATTGCTTTCGTCAGTTTCATCTCTCACCTCCACGTTCGGGCGCACTACTTTAACTCCCCGGCCGGAATTTTTCAAATCAATAGATATTCATTTCAAGCAATTGATGTTTGAAGACATTGTGCTGCGGGAATGTGGTTATTTGTCATGAACCCGACGCCAGAAAGGCAAAAAATCCGACTTGCCTCTTGATATTGTGCTTACTTGCAACAAATGTACAATTTCCATTGTAAGACAGTTAAGTGCCGTCGCGTAGATGCGCCCGCCAATTTCGCCCCATCGCCCGGCCGGGTCCCACGAACCGTCCGCGCATCCGCCTACTCGCTGTGTATCGTATAAAGACTTTTTCAACTCCGTTTTCCATTTGTACAATTTCCGGCCTCCGAACTGGTACATGGCAAGAGTTCCCCAGAACCAGTAGCAAAGATCGACTGTAGTATTTTTCGGCTTGTTCCAGCACGGAGGATTCTCCATGAGGATATCGACAGCACCAAGTGTTTTCTTATGCAGCCTCTCTCTGCCGAGGATTGTCCGGCAGAATGATGAAATCGCGGTCATTGTCGGAAGCGTTTCGTGTTTTGTGCCACGCGGGCCTTTTATCTCAATTCCCTTGTATATATAACCTGCCTTTCCCTTCATATCCGTTACGACGTGGAACCATTTCACCATATCGCCAAATACGCTATCCGGGACGTCAATCCCAGCGTTTCCCGCGCAGTTGAAGGCGAGAGCCATCCATCCCGTAACCGAGGCGTTGCTTCTTTTATCTCTTTGGCCTAGACCCCATCCGCCATCCGGGTTCCGGGCATCTATCGCGAAGCGGACGGCCTTCTCACAATTCTTCCTGAGCCTGTAGTCGCGTGTCATGGCGTAAGCCTCGCAGAGCGTTATTGTCGCAATCGCGTGATTGTATATCCAATCCTCCGCACCGCTCCTGCCGAAAGAGCCGTCCTCCTCCTGTTTTGATTGGAGCCATTTCAATCCCCTGCGCACCGTTTTCGTGAACAAGCCGCTCTGGTGCGTATCACCGAACCCCATGAACGCAAGCAGAGAAAGCGAAGTGACTGCGATATCATAGTGGGAGGCACCGTGCCCGTCACAGGTTGGTCCATTGCGCGGGTCGCAGTTTTTATCAAATCCGTCGCTGTCCCACCTTCCATCTTCACTTTGATGAAAATGTAGCCAGCGAAGTGCTGCTATTATCACAGTTTCTGTTACAGGACATCCTCTTCGCCAGCCTGCTCTTTCTATTGATTTTCGTCTTTCGAAAGGGACGTAGTATTTTCGAGCCATGGAGTAATCCAGCCTGCTTGGGGATTCGGGGGACTGAAGGTTTTTCCCCCCGAGTTTTTCAAAAGAACATCCTTTGGGCAGAGTCCGTATTATCTCAATCTCTTTTCGAGGAGGTATTTCGAGATTCTCTGCAAGCCAGTTGTGATATTCATTTTCAAGAGTTTCAGCTATCTCGTTTCGGACTGCGTTCCAGTCGGCGGCAGGTCCGCTTTCCTCGAAAGGGGCAAAGACGGGGAAATGTTCGCCCATCATTTTTTGCGGATCTTCCCGATTGCAGGAAACGAGCAAAAAAGCACCTGCCAGGAAAATAAATAGAAAGGTTCTTCTCATACTTGTTTTCTCCTTTTTAATATACAATATTTATCTTGTTATGGGCAAATAAAGGGGTATTTCCGTTTTGTTTATCTTGAACATCACATCGCATATTGAGACTCATTTCGAGCAATTGCTGTTCGAAGAGATTGTACTGCGGTGAATGTGATTGGATAGTCAAGGAGTTATGGTTGCAGGGCCGTATATACCACAAAAATGCTTGCAATAAGTCTTTTACTTCTGTATCGTAGAGTCGTGTAATTTATGAACCTATTCTTACTTAGAGAATCCAAAATGGAAAAAACTGTCATACTTATCGTAATTCTGGTCATTGCCTGTCTTTCGTACGGATGCCAATCTCTTGAAGAGATGGAAGATGAGGAAGACGGAGGCTACACCTTTATCTTCATAGGGGACAAAGAGCGCTTGGAATTCTGCATGCTGGAGAGAGATGCGATAATAGAACCGTTTGATCTTATGAGATTGGTTTACAGAACGCTTGATCCTTTCGTTGATTGCGGTTGCGGTGCGGGCGGGACAGAGTCTTGGGTCGTACACAACAAGGAAACATTTATACAGGCAAAGCGTGTAATGAACATTCTCGATAAACGCGCACGGCAGGCGCAGCCAGGGGAAAGTTTTACGAAGTTTATAGAAGAGTATTGCTCCGGCGGTTTTATTCACGAGAAATCGGAGCTTGGGATAATGTTGAAGAACCTGAGAGAAGCCGCCAATATCGAAAAAGATGGAAATCCGGAATTATATGCGATTCTCCTTCTTATACTCGGAAGCATCTGCGAAGGGGAATATGAAGAGGGAGGCGAAGATACAAGCTCCTTGACTTCCGCCCTGAGCATATACACCAAACTTGTCGGCGACGAGACCGTTCCCAAGGTTTATAGGGCGACAGCACTCTATCGGGAAGGCTGCCTGCTTTTTAAATTGAATAGGGAAGCCGAGGCGGTTGTAAAGACCGAGAAGCTCCTGAAGGAATACAAGGACTTTTCTGACTGGCAGTTCTACGACTGCTCCAATTGGACTCGAACTGAGTATAACGAGATACAAGGTGGGATAGACACAATTAAAATTCTTCTGGTAATGTGCTACAATGGCTACAGCGGAGCAGTTCTTGCTACGCTGGGCGCATTGGCTCCAGAGAGGTATGCGCAATTCGAAGAAGAGCTAATGATCTCTCCCTTTGCATCCATATTCGCATGGGCCGAAAAGCAAAAAGAGAAGAAGGGAATTACGGACGAAACATATAGCTTGATAAAAGAAATGTACAAAGTCAGGTGGGATACTGGCTATCCTGCCACTAAGGTAAGACAAGTCTGGCTATGGTGGTTGCTCGACAGAAGGAATTTCCCCGAACAGAAACTCCCGGTTGATAAGGAGAATATGAAGGAATATCATCTCCTTGAAGAATTCGTTAATGAAGTGAAAAAGGATTCTGAATTGGCGGCGAAGCATAAAATGTTGCTTGAACAAATCCTTAAAGAGGCAAATAGCCTGAAGAAACAAGGAAAATAGCCTCTTTCTTCTATTTTGCTTATCTTATCCTCTCTTTATAGCCTGCTCTATCTTTACTTTTCACCTGTATTAATCTGTGGTCTCCTCTTTTTCCCATCAAATGCCTGAAAAAATTCCACGCCGTAACTCCTTGCCACAAATAGGCTTACGACAATATGAAATATTTTTTCAAGATTTTTTGATTTTTTATGCTCATCGCACCCCTAAAACGGTGTCATATATATAGAGGAATATTACATTCCAGACCGCCGATGCCTATTGTAGAGGATAGGTGTCGACAAGCGGCAACTTTCCTATAAAAAATCCATATTTGGAGGATTTGTATATGTATATATTGCCTTTCGTTTCGTTCGCCTGCTTGCCTTCGGCAAGTCACAGCGGGCGAGCCGAAACCTCGGCATTTGACGACTTATTGACAAGTCGTCACCTACGTGAAATCAACCACAGTCTGATTGTGTCTATAGTTGATATGTCTATTAGTGAAAGTGATTAACGAATAATGAATCAAATACCAAATACTGGTCATTGCGAGCGTAGCGCGGCAATCTCATCGCGAGTGAAGCGAGCAATATTGTTTTTATCAGATTGCTTCATCCTCACTTCGTTCGTCTTCGCAATGACGGGCATAGAGGATACGGAAATATTTAAATTTGACGCTCAAAATACCCACACGAAAGGAGCGAAAGACCCCTCGATATCTGTAAAATTATGTCGTAAGTGCTTGTCAGGTAAGGGTTTAGTTTTACAGATAGTTGATGGGACCCGAATCAAGAGAAAGTGGTATAGTTTGGCCTTTCGCTTTGATTGCGTTGCTTGCCTGCGGCAAGTCAAATACTCAATCAAAGCCACGGCATCTCGTCGAATTAGTGAAAATTCGACGAGGGGGTATAATTGGCCTTTCGTTTCGACCGCTTGCTTGCCTTCGGCAAGTCACAACGAGCGGCTCGAAACCTCGGCACGTGAAATTTTATCTGCAAAATTTCACGGTTCTTTGACAATTTGGGAATTAGGGCCGGCGGGCATGCGGAATTAGCTTGAATTCGCACCCGGAATGTGATATGCATTTCTGCATAATGTATGCCGGGAGGAAACTCATGAAAGCTTTTCTGCTTGGCCTGGTAGTGGCCGGGGCGGCTCTGACTGCAGGATGCGTTGGCACTTGGGAACACGGCGGGGCATGGGAGTCGCGCTCGAGCGAGGCGCCGGAGGACAGCCCGTATATGCCGACTGTCAACGACTACGAAAAGCTCGTGAAGGCCAAGCACAACAGCTGGGTCGAAGTGCATGTAACCGACCGGGGACACGTGGGCTATCTCATGACCGAGGTCACTGGCATACACGACATCGGCGGCCCGGAGAAGCTCTACTACGTCTACAACATAGACCTCGAACGGATAGGCTTCTTCACGAAGCTCGGCTCGACGTACCGCTACGAGTTCGACGACTACAAGCAGACGAAGAAGTTCATAGGGCATTACGAGGTGGATGAAGCGGTTGCGCACCTGCTGCGAGTGCCCGTGTCCGTGCAGCTCAAGGCGTTGTCCGTGAAACCGCCGAAGTTCTAAGGCGAACGCTCACTCGACGACCGCAAGCACGTCGTGGGCCATTACCGCGCTACCCGCTTTTACGCGAATCTCCTTTATCGTGCCGTCCTTGTCCGCGCGGATTTCGTTTTCCATTTTCATGGCCTCGACCGTCATTATTCGTTCGCCGGCCTTGACGGGGTCGCCGGTCTTCTTGTCGATTTTGAGGACGGTGCCGGGCATGGGAGACAGAATTGTCCCCGGTTCGGCGCTGACCGGCGAGGACGAAGATGCAACGGAAGAGCTGCTTAAAGGCGAAGTTGAGCGCTTGCGGGCCTGAAGCCGTTTGCCCGACGACTGCTCGACGCTGACCTTCCTGCCGTTGGCGGTCGCCTCGAAAGTTCCGTCGGTGGCCGAGCCGTCGATGATGATTGAGTGAGACTTGTTCTGGACCAGGATGTCGAACGATTTGCCGTCGGAGCCCTTCAGCTTCGTATCGAACCGGCGCCCGTTGAACGAAACGCTGAAGCCGCCGTCGCTGGCCGGGCTCGCGTCGATGTCGTACTGCTTGCCGTTTATCTTGAGCGAGACTTTCATTTGTCCTCCTGGTTGGCGGCTCAGAAGAGGCGCCGCGTGACTTTCAGCGACTCGATTCGGCCCATCCTGGCCCAGGCGCTGGAGACCTCGAATTTCCGGCCGGCCGGGGCGGGGGCATTTTCCGGCTTGGACGCTGCAATCGCCGTAGCGAGCGCCGCGACCTCCTCGTCGGCCAGTCCGCCGTCCGCGGGAGCGATGTCCCTGCTCTCGAAGAACTTGACCGCGACCTGCGGGAAAAGCGCGTAGCAGAGCACATCCTCGATATCGGAGCGGCCGCTTTCGGTCCGGGCTTTTTCCAGGCCCGGCTCGATGGCGTCGGCGGGCCTCGCGGTTATCGGCTCCTCGTCACCGATGACCATTTTGCGGACCTTTTTGTTGATGGGCGCTGCACTGCGGCCGTAAAAGCCCATGACAAGATCGCGCGTCTCCTTCGGGACTGTCCCGTATCGTTTGCCGGTTATCACGTTGAAGGCCGCCTGCGTCCCGACAATCTGGCTCGTCGGGGTGACGAGCGGCGGATAACCCAGCTCCTTGCGGACCTTCGGCACTTCCTCGAGCACTTCACTCATCCGGTCGAGCGCCTCGAAGCTCCTGAGCTGGTTGGCGAGGTTGGACATCATTCCGCCGGGTATCTGGTACTGAAGGACCGAGGCGCTGACGCCGGTGTGCTCGCTTTCGAACTCGGCGTAGTGCCTGCGGATGTCCTTGAAGTAGTTGGAGATTTCGGTGAGCAGGTCTATGTCGAGCCCGGTATCGTATTTCGTGCCCTTGAAGACCGAAACGATTGTCTCGGTGGGCGGCTGGCTGGTGCCGCCTGCGAGCGCGCCGATTGCCGTGTCGAGTATCTTCGCGCCTGCCTCGACGCCCTTGAGATAGGCCATTTCGGCCATGCCGCTGGTCGTATGGCAATGGAGGTGAATCGGGATTGATATGGCTTTTTTCAGCGCCCTGACAAGCTTCGACGCCGCCTGCGGCGAAAGCAGCCCCGCCATATCCTTAATGCAGAGAGTGTCGCAGCCGAGCTCCTCGAGTTCCCTGGCAATCTTCACGAATAGCTTCGTATTGTGTACGGGACTCGTCGTATAGGATATCGAGCCTTCGGCAATCTTGCCGCATTTCTTGACAGTCTGGATTGCGAGCTGCATATTGCGGACATCGTTTAATGCGTCGAAAATCCTGAATACGTCGATGCCCACCTCGGATGCATGCTCGATGAACGCAATCAGCACATCGTCGGGGTAGTGCTTGTACCCGAGTATGTTCTGACCGCGAAGGAGCATCTGCAGCCTCGTATTGGGCATGTGCTTGCGAATGGTGCGCAGCCTGTCCCAAGGGCTTTCGCCGAGGTACCTGAGGCACGAATCGAAGGTCGCTCCGCCCCACATCTCGACGGACCAGTAACCCACCTGGTCGAGCTTTTCGAGTATGGGCGCCATGTGCTCCGTTCGCATCCGGGTCGCGAGGAGCGACTGGTGCGCATCGCGGAGAATGGTGTCGGTTATTCTTATCCTGGTGTCGTTCTTGTCAATCATGTTTTTCCCCGTCCCGTTGAATCCGGGTAATCTTACCGGGCAGAGCAGCTTTAAGTCAAGTTTCTATCCGTGAAACTGTGGAATTAAAGCCGAGGCTGTTACAGGCGAAGACTAAATAACAACAACCGGCAAGAGAATATCTTCATGAGACACAAGAGATAAAATCCAAATATGTGCATACGAATAATCCCCTTGCGGGCGGCAGGTTTGCGTGATATATTTATGAAACAGGGAGAACAAACAAGCGAGGGAGCAACCATGTGTTTCAGGATATCAATTTCGTTACTTCTTGCAGTTATCCTGCTTTCCGGCTGCGGGCAGATTCAGGGCATGAGCCTGCCGTTCGTCCCGTCGCCGAAAGCAACTGTTCAGACGCCATCAAGCCCGTCGGAAGGCGATGTCGCAATCATTCTCCGGATAATCGACCGGGAACTTGAACCTGCAGACGTGACAATCCAATACTCGACTGACAACGGCCAAAGCTTCAATACCGCAACGCTCACCGTCCCCGCAGAAGCGCTCAACCTCGCAACCGCATGGAACCCCGGACAGACTCATACCATTACCTGGGACTCGGTTGCAGACGGAATAGCACTTTCGGGAAATGAGTCTATTATCTTGAAAATCACCCCATCCGACGCAAGCAATCCGTCAGGAACGGAAGGATATACCGGAACATTCACGGTAAACAACACCGCATACAATACGCCTCCGACTGCAACGCTCTCGACGCCTGCAGGCACGATGTCCGGCAACATCCCAATTAACTATTTTCTTGCGGATGCTGAAAGCAATGCCTGTTCGATAAGCGTTCTCTATTCGACGAACGGCGGTACGAGTTGGCAGGCTGCAACAATGGGTCCTGCAGGCGATGGGATTATAGGTCTTTCCTCTTCACTCTCCGGCATGGCACATATGTATCTCTGGGACTCGATTACGGACGGGGTCGGTCTTTCGGCGTTGGTTAGCACTGTCAGGATACGAATAACCCCGAGCGATGATTTTAGTCCTGGGACTTATGGCGAGACCAGTTCATTTTCCGTGGATAACAGCACTCCGAATGTCCCGCCAACTGTGACGATAACAAGCGGTCCTGCCGACAGTTCGACCGTATCAATTACGCAGGTGACGTATGAATGGACGGGTGATGATACTGATGGCACTGTGACTGGGTATTATTATTCGTTCGACCACGACCCGCCGGATGTCTGGACGACGGACACGACGGTCACTTCTGCAACGCTTAGTGAGGGGAGCCATACGTTTCGGATTGTTTCGGTTGATGACCAGTATGAGCTATCGGAGGTGGAGAGCAGGACGTTTACGGTAAGTCTTACGGGGACGATAACTGCGGACTTTTCTGCAAGCCCGACGTCCGGTTCCGCGCCACTTACGGTCGATTTCACGGACTTGTCGACTGCGACGAACGGGATAACAAGCTGGTCGTGGACGTTCGGGGACATGGCAGCGAGCAGCGACCAGAATCCGCAGCATGAATATTCCGGCGAGGGGACGTTCACTGTTTCGCTCACCGTCACCGGTCCCGACGGTTCTGATACCGAGACAAAGATGGGTTATATATTCGTCAGTATCAGTTCGGGCGCTATTTATGTTGACTGTCTTAACGGACTCGACAGCAACAACGGTTTGAGCTGGGAACAGGCTGTCAGGTCGATAGGAGAAGGCATTGCAAAGGCTCAGGAAGGCTGGATGATACTGGTTGCGGATGGGATTTATGCAGGCACAAACAACAAGAACCTGGATTTTGCTGGTAAGGCGATTTATCTGAAATCAAGAAATGGCGCGACAAGCTGTATTATAGATTGCGAAGGAAATGGCCGTGGTTTCTATTTCCATAATAATGAAAATATTAACACGATTATAGAAGGTCTTACAATTCGAAATGGAAATGACAATAACAAAGGCGGAGCTATTAATTGTATATCTTCCAGTCCAATGATAACTGACTGTATCATAGAGAACAATTCTGTGTCGCAAATAGGTGGTGGTGGTATTAATTGCGAATCATCCTCGGCAATAATCTCAAATTGTACTTTAGTAGGGAATTCTGGGGGGAGTGGTTACGGTGGAGCGATTCTTTGTGGAGTATCATCTTCACCGACAGTACTTAATTGTGTTGTGGTTGGTAATAACGCTGGATATGGAAGCGGAATTGCATGTTTTGAAGCATCCGAACCCTCAATAATCAATTCATTTATTAATAATAATACTCTTTGTATACACGGTGGAGGGATATATGCCAGAAGCTCCATTAATCTGAATATTACGGGATGTGTAATTGTGAGTAACTCCGGACAGTATGGTGGCGGTATTTATTGCTATCGAACACCAGTTGTAACAATTAGCAATTGCACTGTTGCGTCCAACTTGGCGACACAAAACTATGCCGGGGGAATATGTTGCTATGATAGCATAATCAGTGTTGATAATACTATTGTATGGGGCAACTCTTGCGTATGGGGCGGCAAACAACTTCATATTTTCTATAGTGATGATGACATTATACTGACCAATTGCGATTTTGCTAATGGACCTGATGATATTGGTGGAGGTGGAACGATTCATGAACAAGGTGTATGTATATATTTGGACCCAAAGTTTAACAATTCAACTACAGGTGATTTTCGACTTCAGAATATGTCTCCTTGCATTGACGCGGGCGATAATTCACTTATTCCGGTCGGGATTACGACTGACCTCGATGGGAGTGCTCGCGTTTGGGATGGTGACAGCGATACAACGGCTGTCGTAGATATCGGCGCATATGAATTCGGGGCTGGAGTCGGCGCAGCAGTGAAATTGTGGGGGGGGAGTTACGACCAGTATGGAAAAGGAGTGGTTGTTGACTCCAATGACAATATTTTTGTCGCGGGTTATGGAAGGGGATTTGGAGCAGGAGATGATGATGTAATTCTTCTCAAGTACAATTACGAGCCGCAACTTCAATGGGCCAAAACCTGGGGCGTATCTACGGACGACAGGGCAAACGGCATAGCAATTGATTCCAATGATAATATATATCTAAGCGGATGGACTCGAATTGACGGTTCTCCTGAGACTCTTTTGCTTAAATACAATAATGCAGGGGTTTTAGAATGGGCAAGAAGCTGGGGAGGTGGCAGTACTTTTGACGCGGATTTGCTTGATGCCGTCGTGACTGATACCACGGGTAATGTCTACGTTTGTGGTCATACAAACACTTACGGAGCAGGTAACGATGATGTGCTTGTCCTAAAATATGATAATTCCGGAAACCTGCAGTGGGCCAAAACCTGGGGTGGAGCCAATGATGATGAAGCTTTTGGTATTGCGGTGGACTCAAAGGGAGATGTCTACGTTACAGGTTATACGCTCAGTTTTGCCCCCGGTATGTGGAACACCTTGCTTCTTAAATACGACTCTTCGGGAGTTCTACAATGGGCAAAAACTTGGGACGGCAGTGATAAAGACTATGCATACAGTATTGTGATTGATGACAATGATAATATCTACTTGGGCGGATCGATACTCCACGGGATAGTCGCTTTAGATGATAATGCCTTGATAATGAAGTACAATACTTCTGGAGAACTTCAGTGGGTAACTGCATGGGGTCTTGATAATGACGACTGTATTAATGCATTGACAGTTGATGATGACGGCAATTTATGGGCTGCCGGTTACTACAGCTATAAGGAAGATACTCATTCTGATAAAAGAATTCTGATTCTTGAATATAACAGTTCGGGCGACTTTCAAAGCGCAAGAGCATGGGGTTGGTATAATGACGATTACGCTGACGGTCTTGCAATTGATTCGGTCGGAAACTTGCTTGTAGCTGGTTCCAGCGTCAGCAAAGAAGGCTCATGGTATGAAGTAGCGGGAAATTATGGAGTTCCTTCTGGTACGGAGTATTCGCCCACTGGCACAGAGACTGCACCTTCCGGCGTGGAGAATTCACCCGTCGGCACGGAAACATCACCTACAGGCGATGAAACCGGCTCTGGCAGCGGCGAAGACTATATCCTGTTAAAAAACTGGTAAAGAGTATCGTTATTAGTGCAGATGTTTTTACCCAATAGTTGCAGATCGTGGTGGCAAGCAGTTCCAGAGCAGGGCATAAAGCATTTCAGAGGGTTTTGCCGAGGAACGTTTTCAGTATTGGAAGCGCTGCAAACTGCTTGACTGTGATGGGCGTGAGGGTAGAATTGGAGAGGAGTTAACCTGCATTAAGTTCGGGTTATTGAGAATACCATTTATCGGGGTAATAATTCGTGAAGAAGACCAGGGGACAAATCGAGGCCGAGATAAGCGAGGCCATCATAAAGTTTGAGAAGGAATACATGGGCCGCGGCCCGATGGAGACGAAGACGTACATCTTGGACGACATAGTGCTGGTGAGGCTGAAAAAAGTTTTGACCCAGGCAGAGCACCAGCTCGTCGCAACAGGAGAAAATCTCAAAGGGCGAGACCTGATTAAGCAGGTGCGCATCGAACTGCTCGAGAAGGGGCGCCCTCTGCTTGAAAAATCGATACATGAAATCACGGGCAAAAAGGTCGTAAGCCTTCATACCGATATCAGCACGAGAACCGGCGAACGAGTAATAATTTTCATACTCGAGGATATATTCGATTTCGCTCCGGGGAGAGGCGAATAAGAGCCGGGATTGTCGCAACTTGCGGTTATTTTTCCAAATTGAGCTTGATTTGGCTATAAGTCCGGCAATAGAATAGATATTTGGCGGTTTTGCAGGGGGCCGGGAAAAGCGTTTTCCGGCCAGCTGCGAAATATAAGGCAATCGCCTTTTCCGCCATTGACAGGCTTGTCAAGTCTAGCCGGGCCTTTATCAAGGTGCGGCGAAGGAAGTGATAGCCGAATGTCGTCGATGAGACGACATTCGGCTTTTTTATTGGTTCAAACAAGGCATGGAAACAAGAATTTAAGCAGGAGTGTCAAATGCTTAAAAAACTGCTGATAGCAAATAGGGGAGAAATTGCTCTCGGAATCATCAGGATTGCCCGGAATATGGGTATTAAAACGGTGGCGATATATTCGGAAGTCGACGCCAATTCTTTGCATGTGAAGTATGCAGACGAGGCCTACTCGCTGGGGAGCCCGAGGCCGGGGCAGAGCTATCTGAATATCGACAAAATCATAGGCATCGCCAGAGAGTCCGGTGCCGATTCCATACATCCGGGCTACGGGTTCCTGGCTGAGAATGCCGAATTCGTAAAGGCTTGCGAGCAGGAAGGAATTATTTTCGTCGGTCCCAGCTCTGAAGCGACGGCAAAACTCGGTGACAAAGTCCAGGCGAAGAGACTTGCTCAAAGGGCAGGAGTGCCCGTTATCCCGGGTGCGGAAGAACCTTCGCAGGACGTATCTGATGCAATTCGGGCGGCATCGGAATTGGGTTATCCCGTTCTTGTCAAGGCGGTTGCCGGCGGGGGCGGCAAGGCGATGCGGATAGTGCGGGAGCCCCGCGAGATGTCCGACGCTTTCAGGATAGCGCGCGAGGAATCTCAGGCTGCGTTTGGCATTGGCGATGTCTATATCGAAAAGCTGATTGAATCGCCCCGGCATATCGAAGTTCAAATCATGGCAGACTCGAGCGGCGATGTGGTGCATTTGTACGAGAGAGAATGCTCAATCCAGAGAAGGCACCAAAAGATAATAGAGGAGTGCCCCTGCCCGATATTAACCGAAGATGAAAGAGAAAGAATTACCGGATACGCCAAAGATCTTGCCGTGGCTTCGGGCTATACAAACGCGGGAACATTTGAATTCCTGCGCGACAAGGAAGGGGAGTTTTATTTCCTGGAGGCAAACTGCCGTTTGCAGGTGGAGCATGCGATAACTGAAATGGTGACGGGCGCAAACCTTGTTGAATGGCAGCTTCTTATAGCTTCGGGGGAGAAAAATCCCTATCGGCAGGAAGACATCGGCATGAAAGGCCATGCAATTGAAGTGAGAGTGTATGCGGAAGACCCGTTCAAGGAATTTCTCGCATCTCCAGGAGAAGTCTTGAGTTTTATTCCAGCGATGGGACACGGGGTGCGAGTATACAGCGCGCTTTTCAGCGGGGCGGTTGTGCCGCCGCATTACGACCCGCTGATTGCAAAGGTCGCCACGTGGGGAACCAGCAGGAAGAATGCCATTGATAGAATGACGCAGGCGCTCGATGAGTGCGTAATCACGGGAGTATCGACCACGATTCCTTATTGCAAGGAACTCATTTTGCATGAGAAATTCTTGTCGAGCGACATAGATACCGGGTTTGTGGACACGCTTTCAATCAAACCGGATTCTGCCGATTCGAACATGATACCTTTCATTGCCGCGGTGCTGGACTCATATTTAAGCGATTCGCCTGTTGAAGAATCCGTGAAGGGCGGGCAAAGGAAGCGTGAATCGGACTGGCGATGGAAGATGAGCGGAAGGCTTGACACATTACGGAGCACAGGAGTATAGCCATGATGAAACATCTTTTTCTGGAAATGGACGGAAAGAAAATTCCCGTAAAATTGAAAAAAAGCGGTAATGGCATGTCAATCGCACTCGGCAGCAAGACGTACGATGTTGTTCTTGACAAAAAAGGGAATTTTGTAACTGTGCGGCAATCAGATGAAGTTCGCCGGTTGCAGGTAAGAAGAATAAACGGTCGAATATTCGAGACGGAGATGTTTGGGGAGATACATCGCATCTCTGTTCAGGAGGCTTCTTCCGGGCAATTGAAAAGAAACAATGCTCTTGAAGAGAGTGCCGACTCGAAGCCGTCGCAGGAAAACATAATCGTTGAAACGCCTATTCCGGGAACGCTTATTTCTGTCGAGGTGAAGGAGGGCGAGACAGTCAAGCGGGGAGACTGTATCTGCGTAGTGGAGGCGATGAAGCTTTACAACGAGATAGAATCACCGCAAGATGGCATGGTGAAGGAAATAAAGACTTCTCCCGGAAAATCCGTCATGCCGGGAGAGGCGCTTGTCGTACTGGAAGTCAGTGCGGAATAAAAGCGAGAAAAAACGATTGTTTCTTGAAACTGCTCTCTTATTTCAGAGCCACCCCTGCTTATTCATGCAAACTGCTTGACTCCGATGATTACGAGGATAGAATCAGAAAAACTGAAAAAGAACGTGTTGAAGAAGTATTGAATGCTCTATCATTGAGTAAAACTATAGATGGAAATGAAATCATACTATGAGGAATATTGGTCAGATAAGAAAAAAGCGCCTCCTCTTAACCGCGATAATTCCGACATTTAACGAAGAAGACAATATCAGGCACGTTGTCGAGAGCGTGTTGTGGGCCGACAAGGTCTATATCGTTGACAGTTTCAGCACGGACAAGACGGCGGAACTCGCAAAGAGCTATGCTCCGAAGGTCGAAGTCGTTCAGCACGAATGGGAAGGATACGCGCGGCAGAAGAACTGGGCGCTGGACAATCTCGACATCAAGACTGAGTGGATTCTGATACTCGACGCCGACGAAATTGTTCCTGAAAAATTAAAGCAGGAGATAGAAGAGGTAATATCGCAAAAAAACGATTGCTCGGGGTTCTGGATAAGAAGGAGATACATCTTCCTCGGCAAGACTCTCAGGTTCTGCGTGGGCAGAGGGACTGCGGTACTCCGGCTTTTTAGAAAAGGACGGGGAAGATACGAAGACAGAGCAGTGCATGAAAGACTTATTGTCGATGGGAAAGTCGGATGGCTGAAAGAGCCGATAGTGCATCACGACAGAAAGCTTCTTTTCTTCTACCTAAGCAGGCACAACAAGTTCTCCGACCTCGAATCAAAAGAGCGATACGAGAGATGGTACGATAAGTCGGTGAAGACGGACAAGTTCAATGAAAGGCTATTCGGAACAAATATAGAGAGAAATCGCTGGATAAAAAACAGAATCTGGAAATACCTGCCTTTTAAGGCTCTTATAAGGTTCATGCATATATATTTCTTCAAGCTCGGTTTTCTCGACGGAAAAGTGGGATTTACTTTCTGCGTTCATAAAGCCGTTCAAGAATTCTATACAAATCTGAAAATCCGCGAATTGAAGCTGCGTAAAAAGCAGGGAACTATTCAAAGTCAATAAGAATGCCTCGATTCTTCAGGCCATGTTAATTATTTCTTACTAATTCATGACAAGCGTGAAGTAATAATACCAGAGGGCGGCCGTTTCCCTGACAAGGAGATAAGGCATCTGGGTCAGGCAATAGGATTCTCTGGCAGGCACGGTGTATGCGACGATTCCTTTCTTGCTATATGACATTTTGATTCGCGGCAGGTGATAGAAATGGCTGACGGCAAGAATCCTGCGAATGCCGCGTTTCCTGAAATACTTGCTCGTGTTTTCCACGGTCAGCCTGGTGTTGAGCCCTCCGTTGTCAATAAGTATCGCTTCTTCGTGCACGCCGTGATTGATTGCGAACCTGCGCATCGCTTCGGGTTCGGTGATTTCCCCTTCGCCCGGCCCACCGGAAAAAACAAGCAATTCGGCATAGCCTTGTTCGTAAAGCTCGCATCCTGTTCTGACCCTGTCTGCAAGCGCATCGGAAAGATTTCCATCCGCGTAGGCTCTCGCGCCGAAAACCACGATTGCGTCCGCAGGCCTTCTGTAGTCGCTTTTGCCGAAGAAAAACATCTGCGATAAAGGAGAGATCGAAACAAGGACTGCGATAACGGACAGTCTGAGAAATGCGCTTCGGAAGCCTGTTTTTACCGCTACGTTTTTCCGCATTCCCCAAGCGATAAACGAGAGAATCAGAAAAACGACGAAAGAAAGCGGCAGGCAAAAACCCGGTGAAAAAGAGCCGTTTATTATCAGGATGTAAAAATAGAAAGTATTGTATAGGGAAACTGCCGCAAGCGAAACGGCGAATGCGAGAGATAGCTTGCGCAGCTGCATACCCAGAACGGGCAGAACGCCGTATAGAAGCATAAAAATACCGGATAGACCGAGAAAGAGAGTTGAAAGAACTTTCGGAAGAGGCTGCAGGTCTATCCACCATGTATTGAGGTTTGGCATTTTGCCGGCCAGCCCCGCTGTTAGGCTGATGATGCAGTAGAGTCCGATAAAAAGCGCAAAGCCTTTCGATATGCAGGCCGGAATTTCCCGCCACTCGCCAGCTCGATTATTTATACGTAGTTTATGGGAAAGGTTAGTGCTTGTTTCACTCATGATTTTCCATAAGATAAGTCGCTGCCCAATATACAATTCGGCATGATGTGACGCGAAAATTACAGATTTTTATTGCCGGAATTTAGAAAAACCGGTTGACATCGCGTTAGTATTTGATAGTATATGATAGAAAGTGCGTGAAAATGGGAGAGTTGTATGCCGGAAGAAGCCAAATCAGATGAAGCGTCTCAGAGAAGATGGTATACGATAAAGGATGCGGCGACGTATCTTGCGGTCAGCGAGCAGACGATATATAGATGGATGCGCGATGGCGCCATCTCTTATCATAAAATCGGGGATTCGACGCGGTTTCTTCTCGAAGACCTTGACGGCGTGGTGGACAAGCATGTGAGCTACAAGGAGGCGAGCGTCGTAACGGAGCAATGCGAGCGATGTGGGCACGCCAACCTGATTGATGGCAGGATAATGTCGACCGGCCAGATTTATTTTGCGCCTAAAAAGACGAAGTTCTTTACGTTCCGCACGGGCAGCGTGGCGACGAGCGCGAAGGTCTGCCCGAGATGCGGTTATGTAAACCTTTACGCAGATGTCGAAAAGCTGAAGAAGATTGTTATAAGCAGTAAATCCGGAGAAAACCCGGAAGAAGAGCAGTAGGGACGAGTAGGGAGCGGGAGGCTTCATACCAGCCTGACTTGTTTTCATGCCATTGGACTTGACACCAGGGATACTATGCGCGCGAGGTGATAAGAATGTATGGCATCAAGTTGCTTGAGGAATTGATAAGGCTCGCGGCCGCCGCGGCGGCAATGTGCGTGCGTACCAACGGCAGGTTAATAATGTGCCAGAGAGAGTCCCGCCGGGCCTGCCGTTCGGACGTGCGCTTGCCGTTAATGGCGGTGGCCGCGAGCTTGTTTCATATCTGTCATTTGAAACGGGGAGGGCATCGCAATGAAAGAGAAAAAGACGGGTGTTTTGAGTTTCTTGTCTTTTCACAATCCTTTCTATCTTGTCAGCGCTCTGACAATGCTTGTCGGCTGTTTTCTGATAATCAATCCCTGGGCCCGCGGCGGCCGCAAGTTTGCCGACTTGTTCCTGTCATGGGGAGTTCTTACGGGCTATGAGATTACCGTAATCGCAATGGCGATAATCCTGCACAGGATGAAAAGGGCTGGTCGCGATGTCGGAAAGCTTGTTTTCGTCTCTTTACTTTTCATGTTTGACTGCGTTTTTCTCGCCGATGCTTTTTCCATTTCCGGCGGAGATTTTTCGGGATATCTCGTCGCGGCTATTTTTTCGATTGCGCTTGCCAAGTTTGTTGCGCTTCTTGTCGGGCTTCGCATCCGGATTGAAATCGATTCCCTGATATTTTCCTGCTTCTCGTTGTTAATCGTCTTCGCCGCACCAGTAATTGTTTCGAGCTGCATTCATGCGGACGCCAATTGCGAAGCGGCGCTTTTTTTCTTGTGGGCGTCGTTTGCCGCAGTTGTTTTAGGCTTCACTCTTTGGCGCTTCCTGTCGAAGCGAATCTGGGTAAAAGACAGGGCAGGCAGGTTCTGGCGCCTGCTTTGCCTTATGAGCTTGATAATGGGAACGGTGCATCTCGTGGCAGTCGGGCTTGAGCTTTCGGGCGGGTTTGCGCTCTGGTTCGTCGCGCCGCTTCTCTGTACGATGCCGCTTGTGCTAAGAGTATTTTTTCCCTCTTTTTGCAAACTGCCTTCGTTTCCGCATTTCATCGATTCGTCATGCGCAGCCGCTGCGCTTATCGTTTTCCTCACCTGGCTGGACGGAGACGGTTTCAGCCTCAGCGCCGCAGCCGGAGAATTGTCTTACCGGCTTACTTTTACCGTATCTTTCGCGGTATACGGCATTCTCGGCCTAATGGAGCGACGTCTGCACCATCTTTTGAGTGGAACGGGAATCGCATTTTTTGCAGCCCTGTTTTCCCGGCCATTGATAGAAATGCTTCCGCTTAACGGAGTCTTGCTCTGCGCTGCCGGACTGTCGGCGTCCTATGTTTTTTCCGTACTTTTCATAAGGGGGCGGACAAGGACTTTCCTTTCCTTCATGACGGCGGCGTTATATTTGCTGCTGATGGGCGTGCTGGCCGGGTTCGGCGCCGCTTCTGTTTTTGCATTCCTGCAATGGACGGGCTTGACTCTGCTTCTTTTCGAGTTTCTTTTATGGAGGGATTCGATGCCTTTTTACAGAAACGTTCTTGTCGCCGGCCTGCTTGCGAGCGCTGCGGTAAGTATGTTTTTAAGCGGAGGCTTTCTCTCCGGCATATTCTATGGCGCCGAGGCGGCGAGCTTCATTGTCATTGGGCTCATGCTGCATCTTCGTTCTCTGACCTGCATCTCAGCGGCGGGCTTCCTTCCGGTCCTGGCGTATGCCAGGCCGGATTCTGCGAGAGGATGGGGAATAACACTTGCGGCAAGCGCCGCGTGCATGCTTGCATTCGGTTTCTGGCTCAGCGTCAGGGGAGTGCGCTCCAGACCGGCGGCGAAACGCGAGAGAACACTTTTCGACGAGCATGACACTTAAACAAAACTCTGAGGAAGTTACTGCCCGAGTTTGACGAGCGGCGTTGCACCCGCGTCGTCTGCGAGCAGGCGGGGTTTTTGGGTTGCGCCGAAATTGCTCATGACGTACCTGGGAACTGTAAGGCCGATGCTTCTTATGACCTCGGTCGCGGTTATTGTTCCGTCGCAGTCGAGGTCGGCTTTTCCGCCAAGCGCGCGAATGAGAAAACTGGTAAAGACGCCGTTTTGAAGCTGCTTGGATTCGAACGACGTTTCATCGGATGCCGAGGAGAATAGGACCGACATGCCGGACGGTTCTTTCAATTCAGTTGCCGGAGACTCTTTTGTCTGGAACGATTTTCCGCCGCCTTGACCGAAACCTGCGTCGATAATAATGGTCTTGTTTTCCGAGGGTATCTTGCTGACGAGTTTCAGCAGTTCTTCGAGGGTCAGCCGGCAGCTTTCAATTGAATTTCCTTTGAGCAGAAGAGAATTCACCGAGCCAGTTCCCGAGAAGTAAAAGACGAATTTTTCGATTCTTACGTCTGAACGCAACGCAGCTGACTTGAGAATTTTTTCAATTACGACGCGTGATGCTTTCTCGCCCGTGAGTATTTCCACGCTGTCGTAACCGCCTGCCGCGAGTTTAGCGGCCATGTCGCGGGCGTCTTTTTCCGCATAGCCCAGATGCGGCGCACCTTCGAGCCCGGTGAAATCCAGGCCCGCCACGACCGCAATGCTGCGTCGGGGAGGGGGCAGCTCTTCGAGAATTCCGGATGCGATTTCGAGTTGAATTTTGCGAACCAAGTGCGGCAGGATTACGGAATCCACTTTGGCGGGAGTCCACGTATCGAGAAAAGGCCCGAGAAAGAAGAAATCCCATACGGACGGACCGCGCTGCCAGTCGTTCAGATCGAAGCGTTCATGCAGGGCAAATGAGTACGACCATACGGCGTCGCCGCTCGCGGTGTCGACGAGGCTGGCGGAAACGCTGCCTTTAATATTGAAGAATTCGTCAGCCACGAACGCAGATGCTATGGGCGAGAGAACGCCCCAGACTATGATATTCGGTATGAAGTAGCCGTTTGTTCCCCCGAACGAGCTGTTCAGCCCGGCGAGCTTCACTTTCAGAAGAAGTTCGGAGCCTCCGCGGCGGGCCGTCTCGCCGTCGTCCGAAGAAGCCTCTTTTACTTCGGTGAAAACGGGCGTTTTTTGCAAAGCCCGCGCGATTTCGCGCTGAAGCAATTTCGAATCGATGCCCGGAAGCCAGCGCCTTTTATCCCCTCCGGAAGCAGGGCGTACGATTTGCACCGGTGCGACCGCCGCGCGGTATGCCATTCCACGTGGGTATTTCCGGCTCGCTTTGGCCAGGCGAAGGTCTCGCTCAAGCGAGAGAGGCTTTCCAACGGCGCAGCCGCAGAGAACGCAGGCCATAATAACCGTTCCTGCGATGCAGGATGCCCGCCATATCCATCGTATGTTGTTTTTAAGGCTCATAATGATATCCGGTATCCACCGTTCCGGCGTCTGTGGTTCCATCAGTTCGGGTTGTCTTCGAGTCGAGCTCCATGTTTACAGCCGTATCGCTGCCGGCGTCGATGCAGGGACTGTCCGAAGCCTGACCCGCCGCGACGTGGCTGAGGTAATAATCGCCGTTTGGCCCAGTCGCAAAAAGCGGGTCCGAGGTTATGCAGTTACCGATAACATAATCACTGCCATAAAGGTCGTAATAGCAGCAGTAGTTGAGAGTAATCGGATTGGTCCCGTATTCATAAAAATCATAATCTTGGTTTCCGTAAAGGATGCAGTTTACAAAAGCTGCGTTAGTACCACCCGTGCCGAAAACCCCGCCACCATGAGTCCCTGTGACGCCTCCCGTATCATTACCTGAAAAAGTGCAATGCGTGAGCACGGGGCTGCCCCCATCAATATAGACAGCTCCACCGTGGCACTTGTATGCATAATTGTCGTAGAAAAGGCAATTATAGATGGTGGGAGAGCATGAGAGTATCGCAATGGCGCCGCCTCCGTATTCAGCAATATGGAAGTTGCCTGTATTTCTGTTTTCATTGTCAAAGAACATGCAGTTTCTTATTTCGGCATCTGAATCGCTCAAGTAGACAGCACCGCCGTAAGAGCTTGTGCCTTCATTCTCAGTTAATGTGCAATCTAATATAACAGCAGTGGAGTTTTTACAGCATATTGCACCACCGTATCTCGCCGTATTGTTGTTAAGTATGCACCGGATTATAGTAGGGCTGGTACTGTCACAGTAAATAGCGCCGCCATATCCCATACCGGCATCCCCGTTTTTTATTGTAAGGCCCATGACTACCGAGTGCGAGCCTTCACTTGAATTGAAATAGAAACCGCGACCGGAATTCTGGCAGTCGATAATGCAGCCTGCAGGCCCGTTTTCCGAACATACGGTAATCGTCTTTCCGTTGTAAACCATGTCCTTGTTTCCCGTGCCTGTAAATGTCCCATCAGCAATAAGGACGGTATCGCCGGTTTCAGCCGCATCGATTGCCGCCTGTATATTTGCATAAGAAGAAGGCACGGTGAGCGCCCTGTATTCGTAGCAGCCTATATCGACGGTTGTGTTTATTATCCTGTCCTTACCGTCGAGGTCTTTATCGCCTGCCGTGACAAAGGTGTTGCTGCCGGTGTTTATGCAAGGCGAATCGGTGTTCAACCTATAATTCCCTGCAGTCGCATATACAAAGTCGGGTTCGGAAGTTATGCAGTTTGTCTGTGTTACCGAAGATGATACCTGGCTTACTCCGCCGTTCATATCGCAATAGTCGGCGGTTCCGCTCGAGCTACTCGAATAAATCTGTGCCCAGGCCGTGCCTGTGTTATTCCAGACAATGCTGTTTTCTATTGTGACCGCAGATGTTTCCAAAAGGGCGATGCCGCCTCCATAATTCTGGGAATCGTTTTCTACGATTGTACTGTTCGTAATGCTGCAGTTTGCACTTCGAAGGCGAATTCCTGCGCCATCACCTGTGCACCCGTTCCGGGCGATAAGGCAGTTCAGCACGGTGACGTCGCAACCGCTCCATGCGTAAATGCCGCCTCCACCGTAGCTTGTAGAAGCGTTTGTAGAAATGTTTTCCGTTATGATACAGTTTTCGATGTCGACGTCCGACATTGCACCGTAGAGATATATCGCTCCTCCGTAGTTGTCAGCTGAGTTGCTTGTGATTATGCATTCCGAAATCAGCGGGTCGGCGTAGTCGCAGTATATGGCCCCTCCATCGTCGGCGGAATTATTCCTTATAATGCAACCCGAAATAATAAGCCTGCCTCTGTCGCAGGCTATCGCGCCCCCATTGGAGTCGGACCTGCAGCTTTCTATGATGCAGCTATCTATCGTGGGTTTGCAATTCGTGCTGCTGTTTATGCCGGCGCCTTCTCCTCCCGTATATCCGTTGCGGATTGTGATGCTCGATAGGATGGAATCGTTCTGTTCGGCGTTGTTGAAGAGGAATCCTCGCGCAAGGCTTTCGCAGTCGATTATGCAGCTTTCCGGTCCAGTATGCGAGGTGACGGTAATAGCCTTGCCGTTGAAGTTCAGGTTCCGGTTCCCGACGCCTGTGTATGTTCCGTCTGTTACCATAACGGTCCAGCCTGCCGTGACTTCGTCGATCCCTTTCTGGATGGTTGCATAGGGCTTGGATGCGGAGCCGTCGCCGGTCGTATCGCTTCCGGATGTGGACACGTAGACCGTATTCAAGGCGGGAGCATCCACTGTTATATAGTTGGTTTTCAGCTCCGTATCGGAGCCGCCCGGGCCCGTCGTGGAAAGGCTGACCGAGTAAGTGCCGGGGAAGGAATAGATGTGAGTCGGGTTCTGTAAGGTCGAGTCGATGATGGTATCGTTGTTGAAGTCCCACGACCATGAAGTTACGGAGCCGGTTGTTGCGTCGGTGAATGCGACGGTAAGCGGAACGAAGCCGGACGTGGGTGCCGCGTAAAAGTTCACCTCCGGCGGCGGAGGCAGCGTGGTAAAAGACCAGACATCGCCTAAAGTCGTGCCGATGAGGTTGGAGCTGTCAATACGCCAGTAGTAGATAGCAACGTGGGCCAGGTCTCCGGGCGGGTCGTAACCGAGCTCCGTCTGGTTTCCCTTGAATTCCGGACTGCCGTTTGTGGCGTTCTGAACGTCGGAGAGAACAGAGCCAAGATAGACGTCGTATGATTCGGCGCCTGCTGCTGCTTGCCAGCTCAGCAGGGCATTCGCGAATACGTTGCTTACTCCGTCTTGCGGAGATGGACCCGTCACTTTATCCGGAAGGGTGGAGGGCGTCAGTTCGGTGGTGAAGCTCCAGAGGTCGCCCTTGGTGGTGCCGACCGCGTTTAGGCTGTCCACCCGCCAGTAGTAAGTCGTGTCATGGTTGAAGTTGCCGTAGAGGTCAAACGTATTGGAAATGGAATTGCCCATCCATTCGGGCGAAGAGGTATCTGCGTTGGCGACGGCAATCGCGTCGGTTCCAAGATAAACGTCGTAATTGTTGGTGAACAACGCTTCGTCCCAGCCGAGGACGGCGGTCACGGGAACGTCGGTGCTGCTTTGAGCGGGAGCGGGATTATCGGTTTTGCCGGGAGGGATGGGAGTTGTTTTGTCTTTCTTGCTTTCGCCTTCGAAGATAAGGTACCATGGCCCCGCACCGAACGGCCCGCACGAGCAGAGGGTCAGCGCGAGAAGAATGATTGCAATCAAGCCGATTCGATTTCGCGCGTTTTTCATTTCTTGCTCATCAAACAATTCAAGTTTATTTGTCTTCTCGAACCACCCTGAAGCCAAGGCAGGGAGCGGAAGAGTTTTCTTCGAGCTTCTGCCTGCATGAGACGCGGGCGGCTTTCTCGCTGCCGAAGTCTTCGCAGCAACCGCCGCGGATAACATGCCCCTTGCCGTCCAATTCCACGGTAATCTCGCAGGCGTTCCCTGCCATATCATAGGCGCCCGAATGGCTCAGGTCGCCCTTGCAGGTTCCCACGGGGAGAAGTTCGCCTTCGAGATTGCAGATATTTTTTCGGAAAGTGTCGCCCCAGGGGTAGCGCAGCTTCTGTTTACCGTTCCACGAAGCGGCTATTTCCCATTCGGCTTCGGTCGGCAGACGGTACTTGACTCCTTCTTTCCTGGTAAGCCATGCGCAGTAAGCCTGGGCGTCGGCGGGCGTGACGAGCACAACCGGATGACTCAGTCGGCCTTCCTGCGGTTGACTATTGGGCCAGTTTGCGGGAGCGGCATGCCCGGTGTCTTTGATGAATTTCAAGTATTCGCCGTTGGACACCTCGAATTTTCCAAGATAGAAAGGTTTCAGCGTCACTTTTCGGCGAAGCGGTTTTCTCTGCTCGATTTCGATTTCCAGAGTGAAGCTGCCGCCTTCGACATATACCAGGCGTTTTTCGAGGAATCGGACTTTCTTGATGCCGGCAACTTTCTCGCGAGCTTCCTTGTCCCATTCAGGATTCCGGCTCGAAAGGTATCTGCCGCACTCGTCGAGCGCCTCTTTGAATTGCTTCGATTTAGCCAGACTGTCGGCTTTATTCATCGCGTCGGAGAAAGCTTCGGCGCTTCTGAGTTCGGCAAGAACCAGGTTCGCTTCGCGCTTGAGTCCACCGTCGTCGTGGTCGATATAGCGATCGAGGATTTCTCCTGCTTTTTCGAAGCTTCTTTGCTGAATAAGCTTTCGCGCTTCGAGCATCTCCTGTTCGAAAAGGGCTTTTTCTCTTGCTATAAGCATGGCCTGATGTTCTTGTTCCCTTGCGCCCGCTTCCGCAATTTTCCGTTCCGCCTCGGTTCTTATCTCTACGGGATAATCGGAGGATGTGAACGGAATGCATGTGAATCGTGCAAGTGCGAACTGTCTTCTTTCAAGCTGTTTGCCTGCAAGCTCTTTCGCGTTTTTCCATTTTGCCAGGAGTTCGGGTGCAATAGCGGTTGAGGTGGTTCGCTCCTCGATGGCTTTGTCAATCGCGAGCAGTCTTTCGTTCGTAAGCTGCTGCACTTCGCTTATCGCCGGAGTGCGGTACCTGTCATCTACATCTTGAAGGACGGCAAGTATTTCCATGCATTTCTTCCTGGCGGTTTGCATATTGCCCGAAGCGATGTGCGTTCCCAGTTCGTCCATCATTGCGCCGAGCGTGGAGCCGGCGATTTCAAGCACGTGCGAGCGCTCGTTTTCGACGAAGCTTTTCCAGAAGTCGTCGGGGTTTGTCTCTTTGAAATCTTCCCATACGGCGAGGGCAGCGTTGTATTTGTGGTCGAGCGCAAGCCTGTCCGACCTCGACCTTGCCGCGTTGAGATTTTCCATTTCCTGTGGTGTCGGATGTTCCGTGGGTTCCGGGCCGGGTACGAGGGCGATAGTAAGGATTACGGCGAGCACGATTATCAAGGTAAGCAACAAAGCTGCCGCACCGATTCGGGATTTGCTAAGAAGCCTTTTTTGCGCAAGCGTGTTATCAAAGAGCGGCATGTAATCGCTGCTGTCGTAAGAGCCTCCCATTTCCTGATATGTTTTCTTCAGGTCATCTGCGAGGTCGGAGGCGTTTCTGTACCTGTCTCTCGGGTTTTTCTCGAGCATTTGGTAGATGATTTCCCTCAAGCTCTCGGGTATTTTATTTTCGAGAGGAGGAGGCAGCTTGGTTTTGTGAGCTTCCCAGAGGTCGAAGGGATTATCGCCCTCGAAAGGCGGAAACCCGGCCAGCATCGTATAAAATGTTATGCCGAGCGAGTAAATGTCCGCCCTTTCGTCGACATCTTTGCCCTCGAACTGCTCGGGCGCCATATAGGTTGGCGTGCCCATGACAGTTCCGGGCGAAGTTATCGTCATGTCGCGATGTTCGGTGCTTTTTGCAAGCCCGAAATCCGTTACCTTGACTTCGCCCTTCATCGTCACCATGATATTCTCTGGTTTTATATCGCGATGTATAAGGTGCTTTTCATGCGCCGCTGCAAGGGCCGCCGCCGCCGCAATGCCGATGCGTAGCATTTGTTTCGGTGGAAATATGCCTTTCTTGTTAATGATATCAGCTATGCTCCTGCCTTCGATGTATTGCATGACGATGAAAGGATGGCCGAACTCATATCCCGTGTCGTGAACCACAACCACGTTGGGGTGTTCGATACTTGCCGCCGTGCGGGCTTCGCGCAGAAATCTCTGTTTGTGCTCGTCTCCGGTCATTGCCGAGGACATGATTTTAAGGGCGACCGTCTTGTTGAGGGCTACGTGACGGGCCTTATAGACCGCCCCCATGCCGCCCTGGCCGATTTTCTTTTCTATTCTGCAGGGCCCGACGTGTGTGCCTTCCGGCAGGTCTGCTATCGAAGCATCGGAGCTTTCCCTGCCCCATGCAGTTCCCTCGACGGAGATGCCCTTGATGCTTTTCGTGTCGTGAAGAGGAGCGCCGCAGGCAAGGCAGGTGTATTCCTTGTCCTCGGAATAGGATTCGACGTTGTATTGTTTTCTGCATGAGGCACATCTTAATATGCGTTTTCCCTGGGCTTCAAGGAGGTTTTTGACCTGGTCTAAGGTCAGGGTTCCCCTTTTTACAAGGACTTCTCCGAGCCTGGAGTGTCCGCCTTTCTGTTTTTCTTTTTCCTGCAATTCAAGTGCGGAGAGAATATCGCCGCTGGATGCGAGCCCTTTTTCCATTGCGCTCTGGCCGAGCGACATGCCGGTGTCAGTTCCCTCGGACTCGTGCGCGCTTGTGAAGAGTTGAAGCAATTGCTGCAGGTTATCGTCGCTGATAAAACCCTTTTTCAGAAGGTATGCCGCAAGGGGTGCGGGAGATTGGAGATTGTTTCGCTCATTAAGGCATTCCTGAAGTTGCTCTGGAGCTATCATCCTGTTTTCGACGACGGCCCTGACAATGAAGGCTTCCACCTTTGTAAGGGATACTGACGGAGCCTCAAACTCGAAGGCTTCGTCGAAGCTTTCTTCGGAATTATTGCTCTCGCTCCCCATAGAGATAAACCCTTTACCCGTAATTCAGCCGGCATCTGCCGGCATCAGGCAGCATAACACGCAATGCTTGTTTTTATAAAAACCGGCGGCAAAAGAAGAATGTCCCAACAATCCGGGTGCCTATGGTTCTTCTTTTCAATCTGCTCACGATGTGTTTCCCTGATGACCGCTCAATCCTTTAGTATACATGGCTGGCTTTTTAAAGTCAATTAAAGAATGGCAGAATGGCAGGAAATTTTGCGCAAGCCATGCGATTAATATTTATCAAGGAATGCCAGAAAACCCACAAGCAAGCTTGTGGGTTTTCTGGCATTCCTTGATAAAGAAGTAAGCGTAGAGAACGGCAAGCTCACGCCATTTCCTTCTAAAAATCCAAAGCCCGAGTAATGCGAGGGGCGAGATAAGGTGAAAAGTGACGAAGTTGAAAGAAAGGATACGGGAGAAAGACTTGAGATGATAGAAATCCGCGTTTCTGGGGATTTCAACGTGGTTGAAAAAGCGGATAATTTTTCGGGCCTGCGCAAGAAGATAATGCCCCGGACGCGAGGCGATGTAAGAAAACGCTTCCTTGAAATACCATCTCGACCTTTCGGGGCCGCTCATGGAACGCCGGTCGGTCGCAATGAGAGGCAGATGGGTCGTTTCATACCATCGCGGCCCCGGCCTTATCCGGATGGTCTCTTCGCTTCGGGGATTGTTTCCGAGGTAGAAGTTAAGCCCGCCGTTGTGGGATATCAGGACCGATTCACCCGAGACTGCGTAGTTTCTTGCCGTAACGACCGTTATCGGCAGCATGAACGCGAATGCGAAAATAACGGCGGCGAGGCGTGGCTTTTCCAGCTTGCTCCATAGGAAAATATATAAGAAAAGAAATACGAAGAATAACAGGATATTGGGTATCGTTATTGCAAAAAGCCCGAACGAAAGCCCCGAGCCGGATAGAAGAAGATAACGTTTAATCTGGTTGAAATCCTTTTGCGAGAGTGCGAGCTCTGCGAGATATAAACCCAGCAGGCCGAGGAACATGCCGAGTGAGGCGGTCAGTAATTCGCCGTCGAAAAAGATGAAGTTTCTGTATGCAGCCGCAACGAATCCGGCCAGTGTTGCCGCTTTCCAGTCGAAATGCCTTGCCGTAACAAGAAAGACGAGAACGCATGACAGGGCTCCGAGAAACGATTGAATTATGCGGGGTGCAAGCAGCGAAACCGAGAATATCTTATACATCGCCGCAAGAAAATATGGATAAAGCGGGGGTTGGTAGTAGGAAGTATGGGTAAACTCCTGCGCAGGCGCTTTCCCGAGAATTTCGAGTGCAGCCCCATGATAGGTGCTGGAATCGCAGATAAGATATTGAAAAAAGGGGCTGTTTGCTTTCAGCTCAAGGAGGTATCCGAGGCGCAGGAGGAGCGCCGCAAGAAATATGGCGAGCATGAGCCATCTAAGTCTTTTTTCTACATCCATACGCAAGTTCCGGTCAGCAGTACGCGGAATTTTCTTTGCCCCATACTATCCTCGCATAAGCAGGTATGTCAAGCTTGTTAGCCTTGAGTACAGTCGTCTGACGGGTTGTAAAACAGTTTGACAATAACGGGAAGCCGGTTATAATTATGCGCTTCGGCCGGTCTGTAACACTCGGGTGTAATAATGGATATCGCCTCGGAACTTGCCGCTATTGTCGGAAAAGAGCACGTCCATGCGGATGAAATAGAGCGTATATGCTATTCCCGCGACATGTCTATTCACGAAGGCGTTCCTGATGCGGTGGTAATGCCGGCAAATACCGAGGAAGTGTCGGAAATATTAAAACTGGCCAGCAGGACCGGAGTTTCGGTTGTGCCCAGAGGCGCCGGCACGAGCGTGGTTGGAGCGCATCTCGCCCCGCTCGGGGGGATCGTCCTCGACATGTGCCGGATGAACAGGATTCTCGACATAGATTCGCGCGAATTCCTCGTCAAGGTCGAGGCGGGCGTCATCTGCGCCGATCTCAACCGCGAGCTGACCAGGCAGGGAGTGTTTTTCCCGCCCGACCCGGGTTCGAGCACAATAGCCACTATAGGTGGTATGGTCAACACCAACGCTTCAGGATTGAGAGCAGTTAAGTACGGCACTACGAAAGACTATGTTCACGGCCTGACGGTCGTCCTTGCCGACGGGACAATCCTTCATACCGGAACGAAGGCACCAAAGACATCGACTGGTTATGACCTTAGCCATCTCTTAGTCAGCTCCGAGGGTACGCTTGGTATAATCACCGAGGTGCTGCTCAGGATCGTGCCTGCACCTGCATATATAGCGTTCGCGATGGCGCTTTTCAAGAAGCTCGATGATGCGGGCGAGGCTGTTACCGAGATACTGACCTCGGGAATCCCGCTCTGCGCGGCGGAGATAATGGACAAGGTATGCATACACGTCGTCAAGGATGCCATGAAACTCGATATCCCGGAAGTCGAGGCCATGCTGATAATGGAAGTGGATGGCCACAGGCAGGCGGTGATAGAGCAGATTCGGCAGATTGAAGAGATTTGCGAAAGACACGGAGGTCTGGATGTTCGCTGGAGCGACGACCCCGCGGAGCGAGCGCAAATGTGGGCGGGTCGCTCGGGGCTCGTATCGGCTCTTTCCCGGCTTAAACCCGGCGCGAGGCTCGTTCCCGTGGCCGAGGATTTTGGAGTGCCGATAACCCGGATTCCAGACGCCATAAGGGGTGCACAGGAAATCAGCAGGCGAAACGGCATCATGATAGCCACGTTCGGGCACGTTGGCGATGGCAACGTTCACACGACTTTTATTATGGATGTGCGCGACAGGGAAGACTGGGACAGGCTCGAAAAGTCGAGCGAAGAGCTTGTGAAAATGACACTTGAGTTGGAAGGCACTTTAAGCGCCGAGCATGGCGTCGGCGAGGCGAAGGCATCGTGGCTTGCGCGCGAGCGCGGCAAAGGCGTTGAAATAGCTCGAAAAATCAAGAATGCGCTCGACCCAAAGGGAATTCTCAACCCCGGGAAGCTTGACCTTCAGGAAGGCCCCAAGAGCATTTTCGACCATTTCGCCTTCAAACATCTGCTGGATCGCGACGGAAAAATCAATTCTCTCGGAGAGATTGCGGACAACGAAGCGCTTATATGCGTTCAATGCGGTTTCTGCAGAGCGGGCTGCCCGACGTTCGAGCAGACGCGGCTCGAATCGCGCAACGCGCGCGGCCGCATGCTCGTTGCATATAAAATGCTTACGGGAGAGTTGGAGCCAACACCGGAAGTAGCCAAAACGTTTTACGAATGCACTACGTGCGAGAACTGCACTTTTGTCTGCCCGTCGAAGATAAAAACCGCGGACGTCGTCATGGCGGCAAGGAGGCGGCTTTTCGAAAAGGGAAGCGCCCCGGATGAGCAGGTCGCGGTTGTCGACAGCGTAAATAAAACGGGCAATCCCTTTGCCCTCGACAAAGAAGAGCGCCTTCAGGCTATCCCGAAAAAATGGAAAGAGCTTGTCGGGCAGAAAAAGCTGCCCCAAACGGCGGAAATACTGCTTTTCCTCGGCTGCGTACCCGGATACGTCGACATGAAAATAGTTCCCGGCCTGATGGAGCTTATGGATTCGGCCGACGTCGATTACACCATACTGGGCGAAGAAGAAAGCTGCTGCGGGTTCCCGGTGTATCTTGCCGGCTCGCCGGAATTCGATGCCATTTCGAAACAGAACATTAAAAAAATAAAAGCTACGGGAGCCAGAACGCTTGTAACGCCCTGCGCAGGCTGTTACAAGACTTTCAAGAAACTTTACGAAGGCCTCGATATAGAGGTGCTTCACAGCGTGGAGTTGCTTGCAAAGCTAATCGATGAAGGAAAGCTGAAGTTAGGCAAGCCGTTCGAGAAAACAGTTGCGTATCATGACCCGTGCGACCTCGGCCGCCACCTTGGGATGTACGATATCCCGAGGGATATCCTCGGGAAGGTGCCTGGGCTGAAACTGGTCGAGTTTCCGCGTAACCGGCAGTTTGCACGGTGTTGCGGCGGCGGTGGCGGAGTGGCGGCCGTCAACCACGACCTTGCCCGCAGCATGGCGCAGACCAGGGTAAAAGAAGGACTCGGCACGGGCGCGGAAATCATTGTCTCCGCATGCGCGGCATGTAAGGATTCGCTGAAGAAAGGAGCCGCCGGCCTGTCGAGAGAAGAAAAGAAAAATCTCAGGATTTTGGATATAACTGAAATATTGCTAAAATCTGTCAAATAGAAATTTTAAGGGAGATAAGATGGAAAAGAAAAGTGTTGTCGGTTGGATTGGCTTCCTCGTTTTTATCCTTATAGTACTCGGGATTGCAGGAGTCGTACTCGGGATATCCATGATGGTCAGGGCTACCGAGGGAACTCTAATCGGTTCAATGACTGGCGCCGCAGTTTTCTTCATGCAGGCGACATTTGCATTTGGCTATGCTCTACGTTCCATGACGAAATAAAATCAAACTCAGGTAAAACAACAAGAAAGGGGAGGGAGCTATGGCTTACGAGGCTGATGTTTCCATGAAAGGGCAATCCAAGCGAGGAGTGGGTTTCGGAGCCGGGTACGAAGGAATTGTCATCGTGGGCGCAAAGCGAACGCCGTTCTGCAAGTTTGGCCAGGGCGGCCAGGACGGAGTGCTTGGCAATTTGTCAGGTACTGACCTCGGAATTATTGCCAGCAGGGGAGCTATCGAGCAGTCGGGTATACCAGCCGCCGATTTCGATCACGTCGCGTACGCGCAGGCGGGCTGCTCCTCGCCTGATAAGTTTTTCTGCGCGCGCCACGTCGCACTATACTCGGGAATTCCCATCGAGGTGCCGGCGCTTCTCGTGCAGAAAATCTGCACATCCTCTATTGACTCGATGATAAACGGTGTCGAGCATATTGCGACGGGCAAGGCTACGATTTCGCTCACGGGCGGGTGCGAGGGGCTGACCCAGGCGCCTGTCTCGATATTCGGTGCGAGGCAGGGGTTCCGGCTCTTCCGCCACGAGTCGGTAGACTACCTGCTTGTCGCGTTTCTCGACACGTCAGTTGACCTTATGATGGGCGAAACGGCCGAGAACATCGCGAAGAAATACGGTATAACGAGGGAAGAGTGCGACGAGTATGGTTTCGTTTCTATGAACCGTGCCAATGATGCGCAGAAGAACGGCTATTTCGAAGCAGAGATAACGCCCGTGGTTGCAGGTAAAATTTCGGAGCATGGACTCATCCCGCGCAAGATGAGGCTTCCGCGCGGTGTGGATGCAGTTGATGCGGACGACGGCGTGCGCGGAACCTCAATGGAGGCGCTCGCCAAGCTCAAGCCCGCGTTTATCCACAGGCGAAAGGACATGGGATTCCCCGGCGTTCAGACCGCCGGCAACTCCTCGCAGATTACAGACGGAGGCGCATCGATAGTAGTGACGACTGCCGCCGAGGCGAACAAGCGCGGCATCAAACCTCTCGGCAGGGTCGTCGCATCCGCTTCTGCCGGCGTTGACCCGGCATTCATGGGGCTCGGGCCGATACCCGCCTGCAAGCTGGTTCTGGAGCTTGCGGGAATGAAGACCGAGGACATTGACCTTGTCGAAATAAACGAGGCGTTTGCCTCGCAGTACATCGCGTGCGAGCGCGACCTCGGACTCAACCGCGAGACAACGAACATAAACGGCGGGGCGATTTCGTTTGGGCACCCCTACGCGGCGACTGGTGCAAGGCTTGTAGCGACGCTTCTATACAACCTGCGGCGTCTTGGCAAGCGTTATGGCATGGCCTCTGCCTGCATAGGCGGCGGGATGGGCACGGCGATGATTGTCGAGGCGTTTCCGGAGTAAAACAAAGCGGCAAATCAGAATAGGTCAGGGTGCTTTGACAGGCATTCCATTTATCTTTTTGATTTTCCATTTGCCGTCAGATTTTGCAAGCTCGTAAAAATCTGATTTGCTTCTTCGGGAAGTGATTATACTTACGGTAGCCCTGCGGTCATTGGCTGCAAGCAGAAATAAGTGCAAATACTCTTTTGAAATAAGAGAGATATCACTGCTTTTGTAGACTCTTATCGTATCGTTCTTGTCAGATAAAACATTGGCAAGTGGTGAGTCTTCCAAGTAAATAGTGTCGTAATTTTCCAACAGATCGGATTTGTTTTTCTTGATATGTTCTACAAGGGTCTCTGCAATATCTTTGAGAGTAGAGGTGTCAGTATATTTGGATAAAAGGGGTATATCCTTACCGCCTGAATCCCACCATTCCTGCCATTTTTTCCTGTCAAATCCGAAATCTTCTCCGCAGTAATATCTTAGCATCGAAAGCGGGTAAAATACTTCCAGCACTTCAGCGTGTTCTCTCTTGATTACCTCGACAATCTCAATCGCAACTGGAATGCTTTCCTTCTGCCCGAGGTCCAGGGCGGTTTCGAGAGCCTTGAGCTTGAGGATTTTTTCGTTTGGGCCTTTTTCGATGTCCGTTTCTTTGGCTATTCGCGCCACTTCTTCAGCGGCTTCCGTCAAATGCGCTTCCTTAATCATTTTAAGCGCCACGAGCTTGTCATCCCCTGCAAGCATCCCGAAAACCTTTCTTGCCGCAGAAAGGTCGCGCAGCTCGAGCAGTTTCGTCAAAGCGGCATGTTTTACTTTTTCCGCCGAATCTTCGGAGAGTTGTCTGAGGTAGGGCAGGGCGTCTTTACCGAGAGTATTGTAGATGGCTTCTACCGAGGCCAGTCGAATATCCTCTCCTTTACCCGGATACTTGGAAGCCTTCAGCAGAATGTCTTGTGATGCGGGCGATTTTATCCGCCCCAGTAGCTCGACTATCAGGGCCTTTTCTTCATCCGCCCTTTCCTCTGCAATCGGGCTTTCATAAAGCGTGCAGAGAAGTTCGACCGCTTTTTCAGTTTCAAACGCCGCTATGGTTTTAAGGGCGGACAGCTTTTCTTCGTAGCCGGTTTCTTCACTGAATAGAATGGCTTTCTGCTTGTCGAACTCGGCGTTTTTGAGGATTTTCAGCTTCGCTTTTTCCTCGGCGGGCGTAAGCGGCGTTCCCGGGATTTTTTTATCCTGCGCAACGGCCGCCGGGCATGCGAGCGCAATTGTCAGCACTATTGTGGCGAGAAATGCAATTCGCATCAAAAAGCCTCCCGGGATGGGTTTTTCGAGCCTGCGACCACCTTGCCTTTTTTAATCACGGTTCGGGCGAGGTTGACGCCGTAGTGTGCCGCGATGGACCTGTAATCGCTGCAGTTCCATACAACGATATCCGCCTGTTTGCCGGGCTCTATCGTTCCGACGGTATCGCCGCGGTCGATTGCGCATGCGGCGTTGAGCGTGGAAGCGGCGAGCGCCTCGGCGGGTGTCAGGTCGAGGTAGAGGCAAGCCAGCGTCTGGATTATCTGCATGGACTCCGTCATCGATGAGCCCGGATTGCAGTCGGTCGAGAGTGCGACGGGCACTCCCGCCTCGTTGAGCTCGGAGGCGGGCGCGTAGCTATCGAGGTTGATGTAGAAGGTTGTTCCCGGCAGGATGACTGCGATAGTGTCGCTTTTCGCGAGCGCACTTATGCCTTTTTTGGAGATTGCCCCGAGATGGTCGGCCGATGCCGCACCCATTTCCGCCGCGAGCCGCGCCCCGCCGAGCGCAACAATCTCGTCGGCGTGGAGCTTGAGCTTGAAACCGGCGTCTTTACAGGCTTTAAGGATTTTCCTGGATTGTTCAATATTGAATACGTGCTCTTCGGTGAATATGTCTGCGAATTCCGCGAGCCCGGATTCGGCCACGGCCGGTATCATTTCGTTTATAAGAAGCTCCACGTAGTCGGCACGGTTCGAACGGTATTCGTCCGGCACCTCGTGCGCCCCGAGGAATGTGGATACAATGTCGAGAGGAGTCTTGCTCCTTAGTCTTTCGGCGATCCTGAGCATCTTCAGCTCGGTTTCCGTATTAAGGCCGTAGCCGGATTTTATCTCTATTGTTGTCGTGCCAAAGTCGAGTGCTCTTTTTAGACGGGGCAGCGACTGCTCGAAAAGCTCATCTTCGGTCGCGTTGCGCGTTGCGAGCACGGTCGATAGAATCCCGCCGCCGGAGAGGGCGATTTCCTTGTAGGAAGCGCCCCTGCAGTGCATTTCGAATTCGTGCTCCCTGGAGCCCGCAAAGACGATGTGCGTATGGGGGTCTACGAAGCCGGGGGTTGAGAGCCTGCCGCCGCAATCGAGCGATTTCGGGGCGTTGTAGGAGCTTGTTATTTTCTCGCTCGCGCCGGCTGCAAGGATTTTACCGCCTTTTATCGCGACGGCGGCGTCGGATACGACACGCAGCTCGCCGAGGTCGCCGCCGCTCAAAGGCTTTTTGCCAAGGGGAGTAGCAAGCTGGCCGATGTTTGTCAGCAGCAGGTCGGCTTTTTTCCTGGGCATCGAAATACTCCGTTTACTTCATCATGGGTATCTTGATTCCTCTGGTATCGGCGAATTCCACCGCTTTCTCGTAGCCGGCGTCCACGTGTCTCATTACGCCGGTGCCGGGGTCGTTGGTAAGCACCCTCACGAGCCGCTTTTCGGCCTCTGGCGTTCCATCTGCAACGATAACCTGCCCGGCATGGATTGAGTAGCCTATGCCGACGCCGCCACCGTGGTGCATGGAGACCCACGTCGCTCCCGATACCGCGTTTAGCATCCCGTTAAGCAGCGGCCAGTCCGCGATTGCGTCCGAGCCGTCTTTCATGCCTTCCGTCTCTCTATTCGGTGATGCGACGGAGCCGCAGTCGAGATGGTCGCGGCCAATGACAATCGGCGCCGATATCTCGCCGCTTGCCACCATGTCGTTTATCAGCTTTCCGAAATGCGCCCTTTCGCCGTACCCGAGCCAGCATATTCTGGAGGGGAGCCCCTGGAACTTAACTTTCTCCCTTGCGAGCTTTATCCATCGCAAAAGCGTTTCATCTTTCGGGAACTCGCGGACAACGACTTCGTCGGTCTTGTAGATGTCTTCAGGGTTGCCGGAAAGGGCTGCCCACCTGAAGGGGCCGCGGCCTTCGCAGAACATGGGCCTTATATAGGCGGGCACGAATCCGGGATAGTCGAAGGCGTTTTCGACCCCGGCAAGCTTCGCCTGGCCGCGAAGGTTGTTGCCGTAGTCGAACGTGATGGCTCCGCGATTCTGCATCTCGAGCATGCTTTTCACGTGCTCGGCCATTGTACGCATCGCTTCATTCATGTATTTTTCAGGTTCCGAAGTACGCAGCCCGACCGCTTCTTCGAAGCTCATCCCGTTGGGAACGTAGCCGTTGAGATTGTCGTGCGCCGAGGTCTGGTCTGTGAGAAGGTCCGGGATTATGTTGCGCTTTAAAATCTCGACAAGCAGGTCGGCCTGGTTGGCGACTACGCAGATGGATTTTGCGGTGCCTTTTTTCTTGTATTCGAGCGCCTTGTCGATAGCCTCGCCGATGTCTTCGGATATTTCATCGCAGTATGCCGTATCGAGGCGCTTGCGAATCCTTTTCCTGTCGACGTCGGCCCCGAGAAAAGTTGCTTCGGCCATCGTCGCGGCCAGCGGCTGCGCTCCGCCCATCCCGCCGATACCTCCGGAGACGACGAGTCTGTTCTTCAGGGAGCCGCCGAAATGCTTTCTCCCGGCCGCCGCGAAAGTTTCATAAGTGCCCTGCAGGATGCCCTGAGTGCCGATATAAATCCAGGAGCCCGCAGTCATCTGGCCGTACATGATAAGCCCGAGTGCTTCGAGTCGCCGGAACTCGTCCCAGTTGGCCCAGGCGGGAACGAGGTTGGAGTTTGCGATAAGCACTCGCGGGGCGTCGGGGTGAGTTTTGAATATGCCTACGGGTTTTCCCGACTGAACGAGAAGCGTTTCGTCCGATTCGAGTTCTTTCAGGCTTTTGACTATTGCGTGGTAGCATTCCCAGTTGCGAGCCGCCTTGCCGGAGCCCCCGTAGATAATGAGATTTTCGGGGTCTTCCGCGATTTCCTCGGACAGGTTGTTCATAAGCATGCGCATTGCCGCTTCCTGCTGCCAACCCTTGCAGGAAATTGAAGTGCCTTTCGGCGGCACGATTGGTTTGTACTGAGCCATGTTGTCCTCCATCAGTTATGTCTGCCGGGAGGATTACATATTATTGCGATGCCGTTGAAAAGACAAGTAAGAACTGCCGGAACAAATACTCTAAACAAAAAGCATATCTTCTAATCGAGCTTGTCGCCGCGCTTCTTTTTATCTTCCCAGTATGGTTTGAACGTGTCGATAACATGCTTCTGAGCTGCGCTGTGGCCCATCCCCGGAACCATGGTTCTCTTGTAGTTGGGATACTTCAGCTCCTTGAGCAGCCTTTCGGCTAAGTCGGTCTGGGGTTCTATGCCGGGGATATTTTTGTCTCCGAAAGTAAATTCCCGGTGTGGGTCCTTTTCGCCTGTTATCATGTGAACCGGAAAATTGCGAGCTTCGTCAGAAAAGCTATTCTTGAGCCGGGAATAGCTGCGGGAAGAGAAGTTTCCGCATGCCGGGGCTGCGCCGTTTAGCAGGTCGGGATGTTTGAAGACCATCATGTACGTGGCTTTACCACCGCCTGAAAAGCCGGTTATGTAAATCCTGGACTCGGCGTCGTATTCCTCCTGAAGCTCCTTTATGATGGCCAGTATCCCCTCTTCGTCCCAGTCGAGTCTTCCAGCTTTTCCCTTTGAAATGACATCGTCTGAATAGAGCTTGCGATATTTCTCGAGCATCCCGTCTTCAATCTTGTTTGTATTTGCGAAAGTGCACGGCGATACGATAATAAAGGGGAAATTGCCTCGGGAGTTCAGGTAGCCGTTCGCCATCCCCTTGAATCCGCTGCCCGCACCGTCGACGCAGACGAGAATCGGCCATTTTCTGTCTTTTTTACGCTTGTAGTTTTTTGGCAGCGAGAAGTAATACTTAATGGAATGCGACAATGCCGATTTCAAGACGACTTTGTCGATTGCGGCCGCATCGAGCGCGTATTTGAATTTCCCGGCGTATTTTTCGGGCGGTTTGAGGGCGAGCGCATTGCCTGCAAGGCGTGCGGCCGTTTCCGTTTCGCCCGCCTTCAGCGATGCATCGATTAGCGAAAGAATTGTTTTCCATCGCTTCTCGTTTGGGCAGAGTTCAAGAGCCGCCCAGAGATATTCTTCGAAGCGCTTTCTGGTATCCGAGTCCGAGAGTTTCAGGCCCGCGGCGAAGAGCTTGTCGTAATATCCCGCCAGTTTGCGTTTCACGGAGACGAATTTTTTATCCCACGAACCAAGAAGCTTTTCGTTGTCAGACTCCTCAGGTGCGTTCGCGCACTTGTCAGCCTTATCTTTGAGCGTTTCGACGCCGAAAGCTTCTTTATCTGCTTTCTCGGCCTTTTCGACGCAAAGCCGGGCCTGTTCGCCAAGCTCCCTGGAAACGCACCAGCTACCAAGCTTGACCCATTCGGTAGCTATTTTTCGCAAGGCGGCTTTTTCAATTTTGGTGAGGACAGAGGTGTCCTGGGCTTCAAGCCCGGAGATTGCGCACAGCGAAAAGACCAGCAGCAGAATTAATGAAAAGCGATTTATTGAGGCTTTAACTCTTGTGGCAAACGGCATGTCAGCCTCGCATTTGGATGATACTTTTGAACAATTCAAAAGGTATAAAAAGGTTATTGAAATGTCAATATCAAAGTGGATTTTCGCCGTTCGGGCAGCGGCTTGACATGCATGTGTGGATAGCTCGAATTGTTAAACCCTTGTTCTTACCGCCGGGATTTTATTTTACGTAAGTCCTTGCCTGGAAAGCAGATTAGGTCATATCGATGATTGTAAAGCAAAGGTAAAAATATTTTTTGCAGTTGACATAAATTGCCTGCGCCGGAATAATAACGTGTCCTCGATGATTATTCAGTTCGGGAAGCAAGGGGAGCAAACACTGTGAAAATTTCAAGACGCGATTTCCTGAAAATCTCAGCTGTAACGACCGCAGGTACGTTTGCTACGACGCTCGGCTTGCCGCGCGCTTTCGGCCAGGCCGATAACCCGGAAGGCCATCCCGACGGCCCCCTCTTCTTTGACAGAGGCTACCTCGCCAAGATGACCGGAAACCACAGACCGTCCATATGCCCGTTCTGCTCCGTGGGATGCGGCATAGGCATATTTACCGGCGGCATCATGGAAGGGGAAGACGAGGTTATACATATCGAGGGCGACCCGGACAACCCGATTAACGGCTGCCCGGACCTGAAATACACCACCGGCGATACGATGGGCGGCGGGCTCTGCCCGAAGGCGCAGCATATATACTACATCTCTCAGCGCGACAAGAACCGCAACCCCAAGCGCCTGACCAAGGTGCTGCACCGGAAGCCGGGCGGCAAGGACTGGGATGAGCTCGACTTTGGCGACGCGATGGCGCGGGTCGTTGAGAAAATCAAGGCCACGCGAGACGCGACTTTCAAGAGGATTAACGATTCCGGCCAGGTTGTCAACCGATGCGAGGGCATCGGATTTATAGGCGGTTCCACGCTTAACAACGAGCCGAACTACGCTTTCAGCAAGCTGCTCAGGTCGCTCGGATGCGTTTACGTCGACAACGAAGCCAGGGATTCTTCTGCGACGGCGATTAAGGCGATGAAGGCAACTTTCGGCAGGCCAGGCATGACGAATACGCTGCCTGATATGCGAAACGCTTCGCAGGTTCTTATAGTAGGGGCCAACCCCGCCGCCGACCAGCCAGTTGCTATGAGATGGGTATTCGAAGCTCAGGACAGAAACGCGGCTAGCATTATCGTCGTGGATCCTCGCTTGAGCAGGACCGCAGCCAAGGCCACGGACCACGTTAAAATCCGCCCCGGCACCGACCTGGCGCTTATCGGCGGCATGATAAACTACGTATTAAGCGACCCCAAGAATCCCTACCACGAAAATTATGTCATTCGCAATACGGATGCGACTTTCCTTTTGAACAGGCGTTTCCTCAGCGCGCAGGACCTGAGGGGAGTATTCAGCGGCTTCGACGAGGAAAGCAGGACGTACGACAAGTCGACGTGGAAGTATCGTCTCGAACCCAGCGGCATGCCGCGCCAGGACATCAACGTTGAAGAGCCGCGAACCGTTCTGAACGTGCTTAAAAAGCATTTCGAGCGCTACAAACCCGCGCTTGTCTGCAGGATTTGCGGAATAACGACGGCCCAGCTCAACGAGATATGCAGCAAGTTCGCCGAAACCGGAGGCAAGAGCAGGGCCGGCGTCGTCCTCTTCGGTCGTGGCGTGATGTCGAGCACGCTCGGCGCGCAGACGGTCAGGGCGATAGCGATTCTTCAGATGCTGCTGGGCAATATCGGGGTGCCGGGCGGGGGCATGGTTCCGCTTCTGACATCCTCGAATACCCAGGGTGCATGCGACATGGGTCTTCTCGCGGAATACCTTCCGGGATACCTCGAGATGCCGCTTGCCGGGGAGAACAGCCTCGACGCCTACCTCAAGCGCGTGACGCCGGTTTCGCTCGACCCCTCGAGCCAAAACGAGTGGAAAGACTATAAAATATTCATGATTAACCTGCTCCGAGCCTTCTTCGGGGAAACGGCTACGGCGGACAACGACTGGAATTTCAGCATGCTGCCCAAGCTGGACCCTGTGACGGACTATACGACGGCAGGGATGTTCGAAGCCATGAACGAAGGCGAGGTCAAGGGCCTTGTCGTGCTCGGCGAAAACCCCGCACTCGGTCCCAACGCGGCGGCGCGAAGGCGTGCGATAGGCAAACTCGACTGGCTGGTGGTAGGCGACATATTCGAGTCGGAAACCGCCGCCTTCTGGAAAAGCCCGGATGTCCCGAGTTCCAATACCGAGGTCTTTGTCTTCCCCGCGCCCACGGTCGGGGAGCGCTCGGGAACCGTGACGAACATGAGCCGGTGGGTGCAGTGGCAGCAGAGGGCGCTTTCTCCGTCTGAGGACGACAAGAACCGCAAGGAAGTGATTCATCTCGCCGCAGGCATGATAAACGGTCTCAAGACCGCCTACGAGTCGGACGGCATGTACCCAGAGCCGCTGCTGGCGCTTTCGTGGGAAGATGTCCAGAAGGACCCGGAAGTCATGATGTACGAAATTGCCGGGAACAAGCTCGATTCGGCGGCCGCGACCTTGAAGAGCGTCCGGGAACTCGCCGCCGACGGGAGCACGAGATGCGGCTGCTGGCTTTACGCGGGCGCTTCGCAGAAGGAGCTGAATCGCCGCAATTCGTACAGGTCCGTCGACCCCTCGGGCATCGGCCTTTACAGGGAGTTCGCGTGGTCGTGGCCCGGAAACGTTCGCATAATGTACAACAGGGCGAGCGTAAACGAGGAAGGTCTTCCCTACAACCCGCTTCGCGAGCTCGTCGGTTACGGGCAGGGCAAATGGAAGCAGAACGACCTGCTCGACGGTCCCGACAAGGCTCCTCTTGAAGTGCGGCCGTTCGTCGCGACGCCCGTTGGCGTGGGCAAACTCTTCGCGCAGGGCATGGAAGACGGCCCCTTCCCCGAGTTCTACGAGCCCCCTGAGTCGAGGGTGAAGAACTGGCTTGCGCCGGGTCATCAGACCAACCCGCTTATCAGGAAAAGCAGCCTGGACAAGCTTGCCGGGTTCGGTTCGGATCTGTCCAAGAAATATCCGGTAATCGGCCTTACATACAGCCTCTCCGAGCACCACGGCTACGGCGAGGTCACACGCTACTCGAAGGGCGCGAGCGAGCTCGTGCCGGGATTCTTCGTCGAGGTCGGAAGCGAACTGGCGAAGGAAAAGAGCATATCGAGCGGAGATACGGTCAAAGTCGCCAGCCCGAGGAATCCCGAGGGAATAACGGCCAAGGCCATCGTTACGGACAGGCTTGAAGCAGTGAGAATTCTCAAGGACAACCTGCATATGATTGCGGTGCCGGAGAACTTTGGCTTTGTCGCGGGTCCGGCGGGCGCTCCGGCGCACGACCTGACTCCGATTACAGGCGACCCGAACACATCGAGTGCCGCGTGCAGGACGTTCTTGTGCGATATATCTAAAGCATGATTAAGGACAGCTCGAAAGAACCCTATTAAAGGGCGGAGATATGCAAGTTCAAGAAGCCACGGTTCCGGAAAAAAAGTGGCCGAGAAAGACTCTTCTCGTTGACACGACGAAGTGCACCGGGTGTCGCTCGTGCCAGCTCGCCTGCAAGGAGTGGCACAACCGCGAGGCCGAGGAGTCCGGGTTTGAAAACACCTACGAAAGCCCTCTGGACCTGACTTACAACACCTGGCTGCGCGTGGTGATGCGCGAGGCCAAGGTCGATGGGCAGACTCGCTGGCTGTTTCGGCCCGACATGTGCAAACACTGCTGGTATGCGGCTTGCGAAAGAGTCTGTCCGGTTCCAGGATGCATTACCAAGGACCCGGCCAGCGGGTTCGCCGTCGTGCTCGACGAAAGGCTTTGCATCGGGTGTCTCTACTGCGTTTACACGTGCCCGTTCAGCGTCCCGCGCTACGAGCCAAAGAAGAGAATCGTCTCAAAGTGCACGCGCTGCTTCGACCGTAGCGATGTTTTCATGCGCACGGACAAGGCCGGGCCGTACAAAACTCACGTGCCTTACTGCGTCGCCGCCTGCCCGACGGGCGCCCTGCAGTTCGGGCTCTATTCGGACATGCGGAAAATCGCCGACACCAGAATCAACATGCTCAAAACCAAGCACGGTAAGAGCGGCACCAACCCCTACGGGTACGACTACCTCGGCGGGCTCGGCGTGATATACATACTTGAGAGCCCGCACGACGAGGATTATGCACTACCCCGGTATCCGAGGATGCCCGCCGCCGTCAGAACGTGGCAGGGATTGTGGAAGCCTCTTTCGTTTATCATGGCGGGAGCCACGATACTTTTCTGGCTGCTGCATTACGCCATTATCGGCCCCGCTGGCGTCAGGATGATCGAGGACGAGGAAGAGGAAGAGCGCGAGCTTACCGAAGAGGAATACGAGCGCATGATTAACGCCAAGCGCCGCGCGGGCAAGTCGATGAGGGACATGCCCAAGGGATATCGCCCGCGAAAGCACAAGAAAGGCGCCAAGGGCAGACCGCCCAGGAAGCGCTCGAAGCTGCCGCGCAAGGGTTCGGACGAGGAAGAGTAATAGCTTCAATACAGAACTTAACGGCAAGAGAGTCGGACAATGGCCAAGCGAAAAATGAGTTCCAAGTACAGGAGCAAGGCTGAGGCGAAACGCGACGCCAAGCGCCGCAAGGCCCGCAAAAAGAAACATACGCACGACGAAGTGGAGGCTATCGAGACAACAGTTCTCACCTCCAAGGCCGAGCGTATCGTTTTTTGGCTCGTCATGATTACCTTGATATTCGCCATGCTGACGCATGTCTCCATGCTTTTCCACGAGGTAATGCTCGTGCCGCGCCAGTACGACCAGGATGGCTGGGCCAAGTATGGCGAGCGCATCGAGCGGATGGCACATTTCTATACCACGCTCGCCTTCGGGGCAGCCCTTTTCCTCGCACTTTTAGTCTGGCTGCCGCGGTCGCTGGTCTGGCGCTCCCGCGACTTCGAATGGCTCAGCAAGCTCGGCGGGTACGGTCGCAAGTGGGCGAAGATACCGCCTGCCGGAAGGTTCAATCCCGAGCAGAAAGTTGCCACGCTCGGCCTTGTCCTCTTCGGGGCGCTTTACGTACTCTCGGGGATAATCCAGGAGATGCCCGAGCTGGCGGCAGGAAACGTCATGCTCATAAGGACCGCATATTCCCTTCACGCTTTCTGCCTTGTCGCGCTCGGCTTCATAGCTCTCATGCATATCTACCTCGCCGGATTCGCGAGGCCGGGCGGCCTCGGGGCCATCTGGAGCGGAAAGGTTCCCAAGAGGTTTGCCGAGACGCATTATAGCGAATGGTTCGAGCGCAGGCAGGATTCTGCGGCTTTCAAGGAAGATGCTGAGCGCGTGCACCACGGGAAATACGTCGAGATGGAAAAAGAGCGAATTGCCAAGGTTATGGCAAGGCGCAAGGCCAAGATGAAGGCCGGGAAAAAAGATTCCGCGCAAGTGCAGGTCGAAGCCGTCGAGATGGAGCTCGATTCACTTCCGGAAGAGGCGGTCGCAGTCGAGACGGAGGTCAGCGAGATAGAAGTGGAAGAGTCCGAATACGAAGAAGGCGAAGTAGAATACGAAGAAGTTGAGGAGTACGAGGAAGGCGAAGAGTACGAGGAAGGCGAAGAATACGAAGAAGGTGAAGAGGGCGAATACGACGAAGATGCTTTTAAGGAGGATGTCGCCGACTCCGAGGCCTTCGATCTCGAGCCCGTTGAGGGTGAGGAAGAGGAGAGGGAAGAGTAGTACCCGGGATTTATATCCTCACATACCATGAGCCGCGCCGGTATCCGGGCGCGGCTCTTTTTTCGCGGCCATGCAGAAAAACCGCCTTCTGAGTTCTTCGTAGGATATTTCCATTAGAGGTCTCAGGTTCCGAGTATCTTCGCTATTATAGGCAATCAGGCTTTCGAGAGCTTTTTCGTCACCGCGAAGATAGCGCCGCCACATTAGCACCGCTTCATAGCCGTCCATGCCGGAGATTTCGTCCGGCCTTGCTATGCCGAGCTTGCGCTCGATTTGTTTCAGCCCGCCGCCGTGGCCCAGTCTGCGCAAGGCGAAGCGCAGGTCGATATGTCCCATATGGGAGAAAATGTCGCCCATCCCGCGCCGTAAGAAGGGCAGGTCGAACTGCGAACCGTTGAAAGTCACGACGAGCTTGTATCGCTGAAGGCGCTCGGGCAGGAGAAACAGGTTTTCCCCTCGGATGAAGGCGTGATTCCCTTCCGCGTCGTGAAGGCCCGCTACCGTGACGTAGTCCATTTGAGCCGCCATCCCGGTGGTTTCTATATCGAGGAATACCGCGTCTTGAGAAAACTCACTCCACATCCGCCATTTTTCCCTCGATGGCAGGCATGATTCGAAAAAAGCGGCGTCGCTCGCGTTCAGGCGATATTCCGATTCCTCGATAACGGGCAGCGTTCTGGAAATAAAGGATTTTGACAAGCCCGATTTGCCCGGGTCGGCGAGAAACTCCCGCCACGTCGAAATGCCGCTACGATGTATCTGAAGCTCTCTTTTGGTGCCGATACCGGGCACGTGGATAAAAGTGTTTTTCAGCATAAGGCTTATTCTATCGAAAATAATATCAAAACCAAGGAGGGCTTTTAGAGAAAAGTACCCATGCCTTCTTTTGGGCCGCGAAAAGGCATTTGATTTGTCGTTCTGGAACCGCTATCCTTCAAATCTCTCGTGGTTCCGATTTTGACGGAGGAACGGTTGAAAGGCAGGCTCAGGCGAAAACTTGTTATAGCGGCCGGCATTGTTGCAGCTCTATTCGTTCTGGCGAACGTTATATTCGGCTTTATCCTCGATGCCCCGGATGATTCCTCCGAAAAGCGATGCATCTATTCTCTCTACCGGGCCGGCGTCGCCCTTGTCGAATATTCCAACGTGACCGGCTTTGCGGAGACTCCGTCATCCCTGCAGGTCCTCGTCGATAAGGGCATAGTGGAGCCCGGCTGGCTGCGCAGCTCGGAGCTTGGGCCGAGACACAAGTATTTCGGGCGATTCTCTCTCATCGGACCCAGGCCGCCTTTGGTAATCTGGTCGGAAACCGAATACGAGGCCGACATATTGGGCGTTCCCATTAGCGCGAGATACGGCCTTAACGGCGACCTTAAAATTGCGCGTTATGAAAAAAGGCTTCTCGAAAAGCACGTGGAGGAAGTTGCAGAGATTCGCGGCGTTCTCGCCTGCGGAGAGTCCGATGAAGATATCGAGTATCTCTCGGCTCTGGCGCGCGAAGAGTCCGAATCCCCGACCCGCGCGTTTGCCGTCTACAAGCTGAGTCTTATGCGAAGGAAAGAATTCGAGCAAATTTTCATGAACCTGCTCGAAGTTGACGACGGCGCGGTTCGCGGCGAGGCGGCCCATGCGCTTGCCCTGTTTGGAAATCCCGCAGGCGGAGGGGCGATTCTTGCGCGCCTCAGGTCGCGCGACTACTTCACTAGGCTCAGAGCCTTCGGTTCGCTTCAAGAGATGGCGGGGAAAGACTTCGGCTTCAATCCGGTTCTTGATTCCGAGTCGCAACTCGACGCGCTTGCGGAAATCAACGAGTGGTGGGCAGGGACGGTGGGAAAGTCTCGCGAATCGGAAAACGGCGGCGAGCCTGAAAATTCGGGCGGACGCGATTGACTACCTGCTTCTTTCCACGCCTTTTCTCGGGCAGAGATTTGCAATCCCGCACTTGCTGCATTTAGGTGAAATCGGCCTGCAGACCGCCTTGCCGTGCTCGACGAGCACGGAGTTGACCGGCGCGAGCCTCTCCGGCGGAAAGACTTTCAACAATTCCATTTCCGTTTCTTCGGGCGTTTTCGTTTTCACCAATCCGAGCCTGTTCGATATTCTGTGAACGTGCGTATCGACGGGCAGGGCTTGTTTGCCGAACCCGAAGACGAGTACGCAGCCCGCAGTCTTGCGCCCGACGCCGGGAAGTGACGTCAGCCCCTCGTAGTCGTCGGGAACTTGACCGCCGAAGTCTTTTATCAGGATTCGGGAAATCTCCCTGACCCTCTGCGCTTTCACCCGCCAGAATCCCACTTCCTTTATCAGCGAGCGTATCTTTGCTATATTGCCTTTGGCGAGCTTGCCGGGCGTGGGGTATTCGCGGAGCAGTTTCATGCTGGCCTTTTCCGTCATCTCGTCCCGCGTCCTGTGTGACAGAACGGTCGTGATAAGCGAGCGGAACGGGTTGCGCCGGCTAACCTTTTCCGTCGCCGTCAGCCCGTATTGCGGTATCAGCTTCTCGATTGCCGCAAGTGCACGCTTCCTCTTTTTCGCCATCGTTTCTTTCATAATATAATCATTATAATGATGCGCCGCATTTTCTAAAGTGCCGATTGTCGAAAATTCTTGCAACTATCGGGGCGTTTCAGTAGTTTAATATAAGGGATTCGAGAATATCTATCAGCTTTTGAAGGACAAGCTTGTGAAAGCGCTCTTGGTAGTCATCGTGGTTGCGGGCATTTGCGGGGCGGGCATATATGCCATGACATCCGCGGAGGCCCCCATATCAGGCAGAAGAGATTTCAAGGGTGAGCGGGAAGCAGTTGTTTCCGTCCGGGAGAATTCTACCGAGGAGACCGGTCTGCTCAATCCGACCCGGCAGCAGGCGCGGGAATCCAATCCGAAATCCAAAGAAACCGTCGATTCCGTTAAAGAGACTTTACCGGAAGAGAAAAAGACGGGCTTGCCGCCGAGAAAGCCGAAAAGCGATGATAAATTCGACCCGTTTATGGGCGAACGTTTCAGCGAGACCGAGTTTCAGGAAGGGCCGCTCAGTAATTTTCGCGGAGCGGTTCCCGTCGGCCAGAGCCCGGAAGAAACTCTGAGAACGCAGGAAATCATCAAGATTGACAAGCAGGTCGATAAGATGTTGAGAAACCTCACCAAGAAGGTGAACGGCGTCGCGTCGAGGCTCAAGCTCGACGCTTCCACGGCAAACACGTTGCGCGATATCTCGCTTGATGGGCTCGAACAGATATCCGATGCTCGCAAGCAGTTCGCAGGCCAGGCGATGACCGATTCGGACCGCGACTACTTGCGTGACACGATAAAGTCCATAAATTCTTCCACGGCCCAGTCGATATACGGCTTGCTTGGAGATGACAAGTACAAACAATACAAAAGAGAATCCCGCTATTACGACAATCCGCAGGCAAGGCTGCTCGATGAAATGAATACAATCAAGAAGCAGAACCAGAAGCTTCAGAAAAAAATGGACACCCAGAACCGCCAGTCCAGGCCGAAGCGCTCCGGCAACTGGCGCGGGCGGAGATAGCTATTCTTTGTCCTTCTTTTCCTCTTTCGACATCTTGTCGAGATAGTCGCGAGTGAGTTGAATCGTCTCTTTTCCCAGAGCCTGGAACTCGCCGCCGCACTTGGGACATTTTATCATCTTGTAGTGGTGCCTGTCGCCGATTTTAAGCCCGGCATTGCAGTGAGGGCATTTCATTTCCATAACTTACCTCCCGCCATAAATATACGATATTTCCGGCCCTTTGGCAACATAGTCTTTTTCTGCCCGCACCTAAGCCAATTGCTGCTTGACACCGGGTGCGGCAGTCGTAAAATTGCATTTTGGCTCTTTAACTTACTGGAGGAGTCCGATGTACTCGGTTCTGTTGGCTCTCGGTACGTTTGTCGGATTTATTATCGCTTACCGTTTCTACGGCCGGTTCCTCGCCCGGAAAATCTTCGGCATACGCGACACTCGCGAAGTGCCCGCCTGCATGTTCGAGGACGGCGTCGACCATGTGCCCACGAGAACTTCCATTCTCTTCGGCCACCATTTCACCACCATCGGCGGCGCAGGGCCCATTGTCGGGCCGGCAATCGCGGTTATCTGGGGCTGGCTGCCCGCCCTTATCTGGGTAGTCCTCGGTTCGATATTCATAGGCGGCCTTCACGACTTTGGCTCACTTGTCATTTCATGCCGCATGAAGGGCAAGTCCATCGGCGAGGTTTCCAAGGACATCGTCGGCGCAAAGGTCAGGCTGCTTTTCCTCTTCATTATCTTCTTCCTGCTGATTATCGTAATCGCCGTTTTCGCCTACATTATCGCGATTCTCTTCAAAATGTACCCCGAGTCGGTGCTGCCGATTTGGGTCGAGATTCCCATCGCCATGTTGCTGGGATACATGATTTACAACCGCAAAGGTAATCACAAGCTCTACTCCCTGATAGCCCTCGTCCTGATGTACGCCACGATATACCTCGGTACGCTCCTTCCTTTCAGGCTTTCGGACATCTCGATAATCGGCCCCGACTTCGAGATTTACGTCTGGATGATAATCCTTCTCGTATACGTCTATATCGCCTCGGCCCTGCCGGTTCACAAGCTCCTCCAGCCGCGCGACTACATTAACGCGCACGAACTATATGTCGGCATGGGTGCCATCGTCCTCGGGCTTTTAGTCCTGCGACCCGAAATGGTCGGCCCAGCCTGGAACGTCGGCAGCGTCACCGACGCGCCCGCAATGATACCGTTCCTCTTCGTCATAATCGCATGCGGCGCGGTCAGCGGCTTCCACTCGCTCGCAGCCTCCGGCACGACCGTCAAACAGCTTTCCAACGAGAAGGACTCCCTGCCCATCGCCTACGGCTCCATGCTTCTTGAAGGCGCGCTCGCGATTCTCGTCATAATCGCCTGCTGCGCCGGCTTCAAGGACCTGGCTTCGTGGCAGGCGCACTATTCCTCGTGGTCGGCTGCGCAGGGGCTTGGGCCCAAGCTAAAGGCTTTCGTCGAGGGCTCGGCCACTTTCGTGGCGGCTCTCGGGATACCGTTGGGTCTCGCAAAGGCCGTCATCGCGGTCGTCGTCGTCAGCTTCGCCGCGACGACCCTCGATTCTGCCACCCGAATCCAGCGCTACGTGGTAAACGAACTTTCCGCCGACCTGAAAATCAAGACTTTCACCAAGCGCCACCCCGCGACAATCGTCGCAGTCGGGATTCCGGCGCTCCTCGTTTTCTGGCCGCTTATCTGGCCGAGTGGTCAGAACCTCGGCATGGCGCTCTGGCCTATTTTCGGGACTGCCAACCAGATGCTCGCCGGGCTGGTGCTTCTCGTTATCACCGTTTACCTTCTCAAGCGCGGCAAAGGCGCGATTTACGCCCTCATCCCGATGGTATTCCTGATTATCATAACCACCTGGGCCATGGTTCTCAATATCTGGAACTACACCCATCCGGCACCCGGCAAGAGCGTCAACTACCCGCTGACCGTAGTCGGCGTAGCCATTCTCATACTCGAAGTATGGATGGTTGTCGAGGCAGTCCGCGCCTTCAAGTCGAGAGGCAATAGCGAAACCGCCGACCCTGAAGGGGCAAAGCAGCCATGAGCAGCGTCGCGGAACATGACAGCCTTCCGGAACCGTCCGACGCGGTGAGCATTTTCGTGCTCGGACTGCTCGGCTTTGTCAGCTTCGGAGTACTCGGCATTTTCGCCTGGTACCTTGGCCGCGCCTACAAGGTCAAACTCGCCCGCGGCCTCGTCCGAAGAAGCGGCCTTGCGGACGCCGGCTTCGTCATGGGGACGATAGGCTTCATAATCTTCCTCGCCTTCGTCGCCCTTTTGCTTCTCGTATTCACGGGCGTCGTGGTCCTCGGCGACCTGCTATTTTCGTCCCTTGCCTGTTTTCACCAGGCCCCATTGTTCTAAGTCGCTCACGAACCGTTTTGCAAGCTCAATGTCAAAGAGCGGAAACTGCGCATCCACCATCCGGTAGATGTCCATCATGGTGGTCTTCCCATCCATGTAATTAACCATCTCGTACATCCTCTGGCCGTTGGTGTCGTCCTTGTCCGTCGCCTCGGAATAATACCTGGCAGCTTCAGGCGTGCTCTTGAGCAAGGTATAAGCCAGCGGCCCCTTGAAAAGCCGCTTCGGGACAAGACGCTTGAGTTTTTGTTCGGCCGGGTTTTTCGGCTCGGCCGGCATATAGCCCTTAATCCCGAGCCTGTCGCGAACGTATTGCTCCATCCGCGCCGCCGCGGCGACCTCGCGCGATGCGAGGCTGAATTCCGCGTTTTCGAGGTAGTAATTGAGTTCCTCCGAGCGCGATAGCTGCTTTACCGAGTAAATCGCCGTCTCTTCGAACGAGACCGCGTATTCGAGATGACGCCGGAAGCGGTAGAACATCGCCAGCAAATCGTCTTTCCTGCAGTTACGCAGCCGCTCGAACCTGTCCGCGACGAGTTCCGAAAACCGCCTGTGCGCGTGCCCCTCGACTGACACCGACAAATCCTCCGCCTCGCGCCTGCCCGCGTTGGCGGCGTAATGCCCGGCCAGCAGCGATGCGACGCCCACGCGTGCAAGCTCCGTCGCGTCCGTATAGTCCGGCGTGTCGGCGTGGGTATGGTAAAAAGTATCGGGCCAATGGCCTATCATGACCGACGGCACGCCCCACGTGGCTTCGACGAAAATGTAGTGGTCGCTTCCGCCGGAATACATCGTCTGGTCGTAGTGGAAGAGGTTGCGCGAGCCGGTCGGGTCGGGCTGGACCTTGCGGCCCGCGACGCCGAGTCCCTCGAGTACGAGGTCGGAGAGGTAGCTGGGCGCCGACCACGGCGTCTGCGTGAGGCGCAGTTTCGAGCGGCAAAGCGCCTGGTTTTCGCCCACCATGTCGAGGTTCAGGCAGCAGAGCATGTTTCTCGGCGCCTTCGGGTGCGCGTCGAGCCACGCCAGCGTCCCGTACATCTCCGGCACCCACATGAACCGGACCGGTCTTTTTAGCTTCAATTCACTTTTATCAGTCAGTATCTTTAGTGTACGGGCGATTTCGAGCAGGCAGGCCGCGCCGCTGGCGTTGTCGTTGGCGCCGGGCTGCGGGTGGCAGAGGTGCGCGATGTAGAGCACCTCGGGCCCGGTCCCGGGAATCTCCGCCGTGACCACGTCGAGCTTCGAGGAGTAGACACGCGCATCGATTTTGGCCCTGACCTTGACAGTCTTGCCCGCTGCAAGCCAGGCTTTGAGTTGAAGCGCATCCCGGCGGGAAAGGGAAAAGGAGAAGCCACATTTTTTCGCTTCGGCCTTCGTCGGCCAGATTGCGTTATACGGTACCATGTCCGGCTCTTCCGGCCTGTCCGGGAGATAGGAGAGTATGCCAGCCGCGCCGCGCTCGAGGAACGCCTCGCGGTAGACCGCCGCCGTCCGGCGGCTCGCAAGGACGACCTTGCCTTTGATATCCTTTCTCTCGTATTCGTCGGGTCTGAGGCCGGTCTCGACATCTATCACTTCCGATTCCATGTCTGCGGACTGCGAGTGCGCGGCGAGGGAGCAGGGCACCTCGGGGAAGCGAGCAAGGATTTTCTTTTCAGGTTCGAGGAGTTCGAGCGTGGCTTTTTTTCCTTCCCAACCTATCGGCGAGTCCCAGGTGAAGTACTTCTTCTGGCCGTTGGAGGTGAAGCGCTCTAATTTGGGTTTGTAGCCGTATGATTTGAGCTGCTCGACGACGTGAAGCGCGGCGTCGTGGAAGCCCGGCGAGGCTTGTATGCGGTGGAACTGGGCGATTTTCTCGACCTCGCGTTTGGCGAGCGCGCCGGAGAACTCGTTAATGACAGTTTCGACTACCTTGGCGTCAAATATCATGTCCTCTCCCTTCGAGTGTTTTGTGGTTGCGGATTGAGAGCATCGCAGAAGATTGATTGGGTGTCAAGTCCCTCGTCGAATTTTTACTAATTCGACGAGATGCCGGGGTTTCGGGTCGCGCATTGTGACTTGCCGGAGGCAAGCAAGCGAACGAAACGAAAGGCAAATTATACCCCCTCACCGAATTGTCAATAATTCGGTGAGATGCCGAGGTGCGGACTCTTTCAGAGTCGGCACGAAAGGCTAAATAACACCTTTTTTCTCCCAAAACGCCATTCTGGCGCTTTACAAACCCTTGTAAACAGAACTCTTTACCAACAAATAACTTACGACGAGTTTTTACAGATATCGACGGGGCTCGACGTTCTTTCCCGGACGTTCTGAGTGCGGTTGGATTGACGCAACTCCTTGTTTTCGAAGGACTTACGTTGCGTCGCATACATATTGCTTGTCGTAACATCTTGTAGAGCCTCAAGTTAGGGCGATTTTGGAGCGTTTTTCCAACCGCGGAGGCGCAGAGATTTCGCAGAGAAAAACAGGAGAGTTTTTATCCATGCTTCCGTCTGAATTTTTACCTAACATCGCTTATCTCCGCGTTCTCAATCATCTCTCATCCTTCCCTCTGCGGTAAACAGACCCTTTCGCCATGCGTCTATATATTCATAGACACAATCAGACTGTGGTTTATTTCACGGTGGATTTGCGTGCGCTTACTGCGAGTGACGATTTCCTGAAATCGTCACATCCGTGAAGCTCGTTTTCGACGAAGTCGAAACGCGCGCCGGAGATGTATCTCTCCATCCTTATTTCCTCCATCTATACAGAGTCTCCCTGTCAAGCGTACTACCGGAAATAAAATCTCCCGTCCGTGACGATTTGCCAATAAATCGTCACATGCCGGGGCCAATGACTGCATACATCGACTTGCCGAAGGCAAGCAAAGCAGTCATGGCGAAAGGCAATAGATATATTTCCTTTGGGTGATTTGACCGCTTTTCAGCGCTTCATTCTGCCAAAAGCTAACCGGCGGCCTGAGATGCAATATCTCTCTATATATATGACACCGTTTTAGGGGTGCTCCAAGCAGAAAAAATAAATTTTTTTGCAAAAAAGTTTTAAGTCATTATGAGATAAGGAGATAGAAAAACAACTTTTTTCGCCCCAGATGCAAAAACTGAAATTATTTATCCAGACATTTGCATTGTATTTGTATCATTGTATAATATGATTTGTGGGAATTAGTACGAGAGCAGGAGAGAGTTAGAGCGTATAAGGACGAGTTTCGAAAATGACAGAGCAAGTTGATTACCTACCAGATTATATTGCTTGTAGAGATTTTCTGCAAAGTAAAATCAAAGCAATAAATCCTGATTCTCCTATAGGCCATCAAGCTTTGAAAGGAATATTAACGAGTTTTATAGTAGATAGCCAAAAAGATTTAGAGAAAAAGTGCGCAGAACATGGTTTTTCTAAAGAAGATGCAACTGCAATATGGAAAATAATCACTGACTCTACGTTACCTTGGGAACGGATAGATTTGATAATTAATGATTTATGTCCACCATTCCTCAAACTTCTTAATAAATGGGATAAGATTAAGATAGGAAGTATTCAACTAACTACGGTAGGAACTGCAATCGGATATATGCATTATAGAAAAATTGTCGGAGATGCACCTGAGCTTTCTAAATGGATTTCATAGACAATTCACCTCAACTGATTGACAATATGCGGGGGGAGGTGGGGGACTGCGCCGGGGTAGCGCTCGAGTATTGCCCGGGCGCGGGACAGGTTGCCGGCCATGACGTGGCACTCGACAAGCCTTGCGATTATTTTCACATCCGGGTTCTGCGAGGCAAGTATCTCCATCTGCTTTGCAGCTTCATCGTATCGCTTCAGACCGACAAGAAGGTTCGATACCGCGATTCGAGAACGCTGGTCATCCGGCTCGATTTTCAAAACTTCCGAGAAATCCTTCACCGCTTCCTTGTCCCGGTTCAACGCCATAAGCGAAAGTGCGCGGAACCGCCGCAGTGAAACATCTCCCGAATGATGTTCGAGTGCTTTTGTCATCGCATTTTCGGCTTCGGAGAATTTCTTCAAGCGGATGAGCGATTCGCCGAGAGTCCGGCTCAGCGCGACATCACCGGGAAATGCTTCGAGTCCATCTTTTAACTCTGCTGCGGCGCTGTCGTAGTTTTTCCGGTTGAGGTGATAGATTGCGCGTGCGCCGTAGTCGCTGGCCCGTATGCCGGGATGACGGGGCGGGAAGATGTTGAAAAACACCCCGATTGCGATTCCTATAACTGCGGCGATTGCGACGGATGAGAAATTCTTTTGCCTGATTTTTTCGTAAAGTACGGAGAGGGCCAGGCCGCCGAAGATTGCAAACGGCACGGCTGCAGGCAGGCGGTAGCGCGAGACGAAGAAAAAGAACATCGTCGGAATCAGCAGACAATCTATCGTGCCTGCGACGAGCCATAACCGCCTGTCCTTAACTCTCTCGATGGCGAAATATATTCCGATAAACATAAGCGGGGTCAGGAGCCAGAATCCGACGAAGGTTATTGTAAGAATTATCGAGTGATTGCGAAACATGTAGAAACTGGCGTTATTGGGGGTCTCGAAGTTGCGGAAGAAGTAGTAGGCTTTTTTGAACCAGAGGCCGACGACGTTGAGGAACGAGCCATGCGACTTGTAGGTTTTGAAAACGACGGGCCAGAATTCGCCGTTCGTTTCGCGCATGATTTCGCGGGTCTCTTTCGGGATTGTGAGGCCGTCGCCGTCCGACTCCGGGCCGTTGCCGAGGATGAAGGTCGCCGGGCCGACGGAGCTGAACGAGAAGACCGGCGCGCCGACCGATGCGTTACGTATGAAAAGCGGCAGAAGGACTGCAAGGAAAACGCCGGTCACGATGGCGGATTTGACAAAAGCGGTCTTTATAACTTTCCTGCCGAACCAGAGGATTATTGCGAGTGTGAGCAGGAGGTAGAGCAGGGCGGTGGATTTGAGGAGGAATGCGAAGCCGAGCGCTGCGCCGGTTGCAACCCACAATTTTTTTGTGTCGCGTCTGAAAGCTTCACAACTTACAAATATAAAGAGTGCGGTGGAGAAGGTGAGCATTGTGGCGCGAAGGAGGAGGATGTCGTAGAAGTAGAGCGGGCCGCAGAGTGCGAGTAAAGCGGCCGTAATTACTGCAGGCGTTTTGCCGAACATTCGCAGCGCGGTGAAGTAGGCGAGCCAGATTGTCGCGAGTCCGATTAGAAGCTGGAAGATTTTCATGGCGCTCGGGCCATCGGCGAAAACGGCGTGGAAGACGGCGGCCAGATAATAGTAGCCGGGGTCCTGGTAGTAGCGCTTGTTGCCGTACCATTTCCGCCATTCCTCCGGCGTGCCGAAGGCTGCGTGCCAGTTATGGTATGGGTGGAAGGGGCGGTCGAGGAGGATGTCGCCGGAGGCGATTTGCGATGCGCCGGTGTGGAAGAAGTTCATGTCCGAGTCCTGCCATTCGTACTGCCGCCATGCAGGGGTTCCGGCGAGCTCGGCGGCGAGGAGGATTCGAAGGATTGCGGAGACGATTAATATTATCAAAATCTCCCTGTTCCTTCGTATAAAGGATGGAGGTTTTTTTATATATGTTTCGTTCGTGCTTTCCATTTAATTGCCCAGTTTGTCAGGAGCGGTGCGAAGAGTCAATAGATTAGTGGGGAGATTTGTGCGAAACGGCGCGGTTAGAAAGTGATATTTCAATATAATTCGGATTAATTATTGACGTGAAAATTAATGATTGTATAATAATTAAGGATAAGTCCATATATTCAGATAAGTTACATAGATTTGAAGCGGTGGATATAATGCCCAGGACTTTAGCGGGCTTAATAATTATAATATTATTCATTACGGCCGGTTTTCTGCCGTCCGTTGCATACGCGAAGTTGAGCAGCGAGGAGTTGGGCAATACGAAAAAAGACGAGATTGCCCGGTATGCGAAAAACATAAAAGACAATCCTGCCGACGGCGACATAGTATTTTCCGACAGCCGCAAGCTTGTGGAGATTCATCACGTCAAGGCTTTCGAGGCGCTCAAAGAGCTTTATTCGTCGGGGAGCGATACGGTCAAGGCGAAGATACTCAAGGCGATAGGCGTGCAGCGCGAGAAGGCGATAGACGCCACGGGCGACTACTGGGAGATTTTCGAAAAGGCGCTGGGCTCGACGGTTAAGGAGCTTTCGGACGCGGTCGTGGAGAGCCTGGCGTGGCTGGAAAGCGAGGAGTATTTCAACCGGCTGGTGGAGAAGCTCAAATCCAAGGACACGCCGAAGAGCGCCATCGACAACGCGGTCCGCGCGCTCTGCTGCTTCAAAAAGAGTCCTTCGAACGAGCTAAGCCTGACAACGGCGACAATCGGGCTGAGGGAGCAGGCGGCGGAAGCACTCGCCTTACGCGGCGACGCGGCAGGGGTGAACTGCCTGAAAGATGCACTCGGAAAGAAGCTAGCGATAAACTTTGCCGACCTCGACGCGCTGAAGAAGTGGTGGGAGAGCAACAAGGGCAAGATGGTCGCACAGATACTCGAGGAGGCGAACCAGAGGCTGCAGGCCGAGATGCGGGAAGTCAAAAAGAAGGCGGAGAAAAACAGGCGCAAGGCGGTTAGGGAAAAGATACTATATTTCGAGCAGCTTCTGAAGACGGACGACAAGAAGGCGGTAGCCCTTTTCCTGAAGGAACTGAGCGACCCGGAGGCGGAGCCGGAGGTGCTGGTTTTTGTTATGGGCCAGCTCGGCGGGCGCGACGTCAAGGATGCATTCAAGTCGATAGTAGACAAGCTCCAGTCGGAGAATTCGGATGTTCGGATTGCGGCGCTTCAGGCGCTCGGTTTTCTGGGCGACGAAAAGGCATTGAAGGAAGTGGCGAAGAAGGTTTCTAACGGCAGCCACCAGGAGAAGCTTGCGGCAATAGAGACGGTATCGAAGCTCAAGGGCGAAGAGGCTGCGAGGATACTGCTGGAATCTTTGAAGGAGGAAAAGGACGCCTCGATTCAGAGGGCGGTGGTCAAGGCTCTCGGAGATGTCAAGCTGCCCGCGGCGATAGTGCCGCTCGTGGAGATGGCGGGAGAGGTCGTCGAGGGGAAGCTCGTAAGGCTGAAAAATACCGTCAACAACGATTTCCTCATATTCGTGGCGGATGCGCTCGGGAGCATCCTGTCTAACAACGTCAAAGCCGAAGCGGCCCAGCGGGAGCTTGCCGTTGACTACCTGCTGGCGATGCTTGCCATAGAGAACGGAGAAGTCAAATTCGCGGCGGTCGACAACCTGGGCAACGTGGGCGCGGTCAGGGCCATAGGCGAGCTTGTGAAGGTACTCAACGACAACCCGATTGCCGGGGTGCGGGCACGCGCGGCGCAGGCCATAGGGAAGATGCCGAAGGTCGAGGAAAGCGCGATAGATGCGCTTTACGCCAACCTTATAAAAGACAAGGAAAAGGAAGTATTTGATTCCTGCATGAGGTCGATGAGAAGCATTTCCGGATTGAACGGCTCGAGTAGAGAGTTGAACCTCAAGATTTTAAAGAAGCTCGCGACCAGGCTTTCAAGCGACAAGCAGAACGCTCATCTTCGTTCGCTGCTAAAGGGGCTTCCGGAAGGGAGCGAACTCAAGAAGGCCAATGCGGCGAAAAAAGATATGCTTTACGAGTTGCATGGAGTGCTTGCCGAGGCACACGTCGAGGCGGGCGACTGGCAGCTGGCGGCCAACGAGCTCGAGAAGGTTGTGCAGCATTTCAAGGATGACAAGGTCAAGATAGTGAAGTATTCGGAAGTGCTGGCGCACTGCTACGCGGCACTCGACCAGGCCGCCAAGGCAATCGGCGAATATGAAAGGCTTGTCAAGCTGGCCGACCCGCAGCAGGCGGCTGCATTCTGGCAGGAATACATCAAGCTTGTCGAAAAGACCGCAGACGACGGGGAAAAGCTCAGAAGAATAGAAAGCGCGTTAAAACTCACCCCTCCCGCCCCCCAGGTGATAAAGAAACGCCTCGAGCGTCTCAAGCAGGAACTTACCGCAAAGTTGCCCAAAGAGCCGAAAAATCCTTAAAGAGCCGCACTTGCCTGTGATTTTTGCTTGTCTTTAATAATAACGATATTTTCTTATGAACTATGGAGATATGCAGTGTTTCAATGCGGAATGTGCGGATTTATTTTATTAGTTTCATCTTGACATGTAAGAACTGTAATTTGATAATAACTGTTTCCAAATCGAAACT
>Ga0272442_10000388_pt1 | contig 71687 bp, 43 predicted proteins | sample SSMForm2O_FD_200262 | JGI IMG/M metagenome (GOLD analysis project Ga0272442, IMG submission 200262) | Marine sediment archaeal communities from Little Sippewissett salt marsh, Falmouth, MA, United States - SSM-Form-2O | ecosystem: Environmental > Aquatic > Marine > Wetlands > Sediment ...
AGTACCGCCGGGGAGGGATCCTGGAAAAGGTGAAGGAAAACCTGAAACAGATCGTGGAAGCCAGGGGGCGGCTGGGAAAAAAGAATCCTGTCATCGAGTTCCAGTTCCTCGCCTTTCGGCATAACGAGCACGAAATCCCGGACGTGGAGGCTTTTGCCCGGGGCCTGGGTGCGGATTTCGTCAGGATCTGCAAACCGTATTTAAACGTCGAATCGGAGGAGATAAGGCCGGCCTCCAATCCCGCCTATGTGCGTACCCAGTACCTGGATGAGAGTATTTCGCAAACACCCCGACTCGACATCTTCAGCCCGGAGGCCGACCAGGAGGCATGCGTCCGCAACTTTCCCCCGCCCCTGGATTGCTTCTGGCCCTGGCGGGCCATGGTGATCAACTGGAACGGCCAGGTGGATCCCTGTTGCGGGAAAAACTACCTGGAGGGGTTCGGCAATCTCTTCGAGCAGGATTTCGAAGAGATCTGGAACGGCCCGCGGTATCGCTTTGCCCGGGCATGGATCAGGGGAAGGGTAAAAAACAACCCCCGGACGAAAATCGTATGCCGCGGTTGCCCCGGGTACGAGCCCTGATTGGCCGGGGACAGATCGGGGGTCAGGACAGATCGGGGGTCAGACTCTCAGTTTTGAAAGAATTATGACTAGACATGGTTGTTATGCTGATATCTTGAAGAGGGCCTTTTCAATCCCTTTCAGTCTTCATCGGGTTCGACCTTGAAGGAACCGAACATGCGGTCTCCGGCATCCCCCAGACCGGGGATGATGTAGGCGTTTTCATTCAGGTGGGAGTCCATGGCCGCCACGTAAACATCAATCTCCGGATGATCCCGGTCCATCCGCTCCCGCCCCTCGGGTGCGGCAATCAGGGCGATGCAGATGATCCTGCCCGGTTTTTCCTTTTTCACCAGGTCAACGGCCGCGGACATCGAGCCCGCTGTGGCGAGCATGGGATCCACGATAAAGACCGTGGCATCCTCGAGGCCCCGGGGCATGGACTGATAATAGATTTTAGGTTCGAAGGTTGTTTCATCCCGGTACAGACCCAGGTGGGCGATAGAGGCAAAGGGGATGATATTGGTCATGCCGCGGACCATACCGAGGCCGGCCCGCATGATGGGGGCGACAACCAGCCTGGAGTTCGTGAGGGTATCTCCCGTGCAAAGCCCCATCGGGGTAATCACTTCCCTGGGAGTGGTCCCGAGCCCTCGTGTTGCTTCGTAAGCCAGAAGAAGCGTGATTTCATCCACCAGTTCCCGGAACACCTTGGCATCCGATTTGATACTCCTCAAGATCGTGATCTTGTGCCTGATCAGGGGGTGGTCAACAACATGGACGGGCATGGGGGCCTCCTCGATTTAATCTATTTCCCGCAAAAACAAGCTCCGGCCTTTCTACACATCAATCTCATAACCGCTCCACAGATCCTGGCAAGGTCAAAATAAACCACCCCGGGAAAAAATGGGGAAAAATGGGGTCAGACTCTCCGTTTCTAAAGGTTTTCTCTTGACAGAGTTATCAGCAATCGGGGAAATTTCCATATTATGGCACGACCCAGACGCATTGACTTCCCCCATACCCTTTACCATGTTTTTTCTCGAACCGTCACCGGGGAGAAGGCGTTTATCGACCATTCCGATGAGAATAAATTCCTCTTTTATCTCAAGAAGTATCATGACATCTTTTCTTTCCGGATTCATGCCTTCTGTCTCATGCCCAATCACTTTCACATTCTCATGGAAAGCAAAGAACAACCGGCCCTTTCCGAATTCATGCGACGCCTTTTAACTGCTTACACCGTCTGGTTTAATCGCCGTTATGGGAGGCATGGCCACCTCTTCCAGGGACGTTTCAAGAGCCTGGTGGTGGATAAGAGCGACTATCTCCTGGCCCTGTCCCGTTACATCCACCTGAATCCGGCGCGATCGAGAAGACCGAAAGATCCGGAAACCTTCCGGGGGTCAAGCCTGTTCTATTATATAAACGGGGGCGAGCCGGATTTTCTTTATACCAGTGAGATCCTTTCCTGGTTCCAGAATAACCGGAGCAAATACCGCGAATATATTAATGAAGGCCTGAAAGAAGACATCATGGCGGATGTTCTCCAACAGAAATATCTGGGAGGCAAGGATTTCTCCCGACGGATGAACCAACGCCTGAAATTTCTCGACAGGGATAAAAGCCGGGCAAACCGGGCACAGCAGCGTCACAAGGACATCCTCGAGGAAAATAACATGGCACTTGCCGAAAGGATGCTTCATCTGGTATCAAGATACTTTGATTGCCCCACGGAGAGCATAATGAAAACCCGTTATGATCATGGACGGGTCGGCGACGGTCGTCTGGTTTATATCAGTCTCTTAAGAAATCACCTCCCCTGGAGCTGCCGTCAGATCAGGGAGCACCTGGGGATCCGGGGCAGCATTCACGATCATCTGAACCGGCTGCAGAAAAAACCTGAACTGATGAGCATCAGAGACGAAATATCGGATGAACTCAGGGGTTCCAAAAAGTAACCGGTATGTGTTGTTTTCTTTCAAAACTGAGAGTCTGACCCCCTTTGCGACCCCCTTTGCGGGGGAGGAGATTATGAAAAAACCGGCCTGTTTCCTGGATCGCGACGGGACCATTATCGAGGACCGGCGGTATCTCGCGGATCCCGATGCGATCGAGTTCATCCCGGGCGCCATCGAGGCCCTCCGGCTCCTCCAGAAACAATACCTCCTTTTTATCGTCACACACCAGGGAGGCGTGTCAGAGGGACGCATCACCATGGATGAAGTGAACCGGGTGAATGCGGCGTTCCGGAAACGAGTGGAGATGGAGGGAATCCATATCGAAGAAATTTACGTTTGCCCTCACCAAAGGAAAGAGGAATGCGAGTGCATCAAGCCGAAGACGTATTTCCCGGAAAAAGCGTCTGAAGAATACGGGATCGACCTCTCCCGCTCGGTCAGTATCGGGGACCATCCACACGATGCAATCCTGGGGAGGAACTTCGGAGGGCGCGGCATCTATCTCCTCACAGGGCACGGCGAGAAACACAGCCAGGAACTGCCCCCCGGGATTCCGGTGGCCCCGGACCTTTCCGAAGCGGCGTCCATGATCATCGGAGATCTTCATTCATAAACGCCCGCCTTTTTGAATATCAGGGGTGAATCGGTTTGGTTCATTTACACTTTGACATCAGGTTTCAAGGGATGACAAGCGCTACTGAATTCAAACGGAAAACAAAACCGGGGGAACGCCGGTATTCAGGAAAGAGGAGAGCCTGACGCGAATGGCACTAACTTAAGGCTCGAAAAGACCAATTTCCACACACTTTACCTTCGTGCTCGCCTGTCAAGTCGAAGTCACGCTTGGGCGTGACGAAGACTGATGCGCGTAATCGTAATCGTTCATAATTTAGGATCTTGAATCAAGGAGAGAAGCACGTGTATCGGAGATATATAGCACGAGTACGAGTGCGAGTACGAGTAAGGAAATAGATCTCCTCGGAGAACATGATTCTATTTCCTTAAGTTAGCGCCATTCGAGCTTGAGGCCGGATCAGATCGCCGCGGCCCTGCAATGCCTGCGATAAATTCGACAAAATCCGATATGTATCCCCGGGCCGCCCCGGGATCAACGTATTCCCGCACCCTCAAGGAGGGATCCCCCGCAATCATGGCGGAAATGCGCTTTCCCGGACGGGGGCGGTAGAGGCACAGGACCGGTTTGCCCATGGCAACGGCCCGCCCGATCTCGTAACCGACTCCCAGAGAAGGCACTGTGACCTCGGCCACCACCGCGTCGCATTCCGTGAGCCAGTCCATGTCTTTTCGAAAGATATCATTGTCGGAGAGATCCTTTTCCCCGAACTCTTCCAACGCGGGATCGCCCACGTGTTCAGTGAGAACCTCGCCGAATTCCCGCAGGTACTCGATGAGTTCCAGGTAGAGCGTCCGGTCGTCCCTGCCGCCTCGAATGGATCCGGCGAAATATATTTTCATCGCCTGTCTCCCCCATGGAGAGTAAAAGGGGATCATAGGAAACAGAGAAGAGGCAGTCCATGAAAAACGGATCCACGATTTTTCCTTTAAACCATAAAAAACCCTTGACTTCGATCGGCGAGGGGCAGTAGTTCTTCCTGCAATTATTGAATATGAGGGTATCATGACCCTCTGTTGTTCTTTACATTCGACCGAAAGGCCAAGATGAGGAGTAGTAGGGAGCGCGGCCCCCCTTAGAGAGAACCGCCGGTAGGTGCGAGGCGGCAGGGGAGCCGTTCCCGAACTCGCCTCGGAGCCGCGCGCGGGAAACGTCGCCTTTTCATAAGGTCGGCCGTGTACTTCACGCCGGGGGATCGTCCGTAATCGATCGAAATGAAGGGTCCGGAAACGAACTTCCGGGCTGAACCAGGGTGGTACCGCGTGATTTTTCGCCCCTGGAGATGCACAAGGCGTCTTCAGGGGCGTTTATTTTCCGCCATAAAGGCGGATTCGAAAAAACAAGAAAGGGGTGAGTCTGATGGGTGACGAAATCCGAAAAATCGTGGTGTTCGACACCACACTGAGAGACGGCGAGCAATCGCCCGGGGCAAGCATGAACATCAAAGAAAAACTGGAGGTGGCCCGTCAGCTCGCCAGGCTCGGCGTTGACGTCATGGAAGCGGGATTCCCCATTTCTTCCCCGGGGGATTTCGAGTCGGTCAAGGCCATAGCGGAAGCGATGCAGGACGGCGGCCCGATCGTGACCGGTCTTGCCCGCGCCAAGGACATCGACATCGAGCGTTGCGGCCAGGCCGTGGGTAAGAAGGGACGCATCCATACCTTCATCGCCACCAGCCCGGTTCACATGGAAAAAAAGCTCCGCATGCCGCCGGAAAAGGTGATCGAAACCGCGGTGAATGCGGTGAAATACGCTCGCACCTTTACCGACAACGTGGAGTTTTCCTGCGAGGACGCGGGTCGAACGGATTGGAAGTTCATGGTGGAGATCGTGGCCGAGGTGATCAAGGCCGGGGCCACAACCATCAACATTCCCGATACCGTCGGCTATTGCGCCCCCTGGGAATTCGGGGATCAGATCCGTTACCTGAAGGAAAACTGCCCGGGGATCGACGGGGCCGTGATCTCGGTTCATTGTCACAACGACCTGGGGATGAGCGTTGCCAACTCGCTGGCTGCCATCCGAGCCGGGGCCGGACAGGTGGAATGCACCATCAATGGCCTGGGCGAACGGGCCGGGAACGCCTCCCTCGAGGAAATCGTCATGAACCTCAAGGTCCGCAGGGACTTCTACAAGGCGGATACCAACATCAACACAAAGGAGCTGTACAAAACCAGCCGCCTGGTGAGCCAGATCACAGGTATGAGGGTCCAGCGCAACAAGGCGATCGTTGGTGGTAATGCGTTCGCCCACGAGGCGGGCATCCACCAGGACGGCGTGATCAAAGAACGCACGACTTATGAGATCATGACCGCCGAAAGCGTCGGATGGACGGGAGAACACATGGTCATGGGCAAGCATTCCGGACGCCATGCCTTCAAACAGAGGCTCGAATCATTGGGTTACGAGCTTGCCAAAGAAGAGATGGAACGCTCCTTCGAACGCTTCAAGCGCCTCTGCGATCTGAAAAAGACCGTGTACGACGAGGATCTGCATGCCATTGTGGACGACGAGATTTTCCAGGGCAAGGTTCTCTGGGAGCTGGATTACCTGAACACGAACAGCGGCACGGAAACGATCCCGACAGCCACGGTGCGTTTGAAAAAGGGCGACGATCTGACCATGGATTCCGCCACGGGCGACGGCCCGATCGATGCCGCCTTCAAGGCCATCGAACGGATCATCGGGCAGCCTTTTTCCCTTGAAGAGTATTCCATCGATGCCGTAACAGGGGGAAAGGATGCCGTGGGAAGCGTGCGCGTCAAGATCCGGTCCGGTGAAATGGCCTCATTAGGTCGCGGCGCGGATACAGACATCATCACGGCAAGCATCAAGGCCTTTCTGGGGGCCATTAACAGCCTCCTCCTGCAACAGGAAAAAAACATTGAAAAGAACGGAGTGTGAACGCGGCGGGACTCGTCAATACCATCACCCGGGAACAAATCCGGCGCCATGTGATACGCTGCCTCCATAAAGGTCGCAGTGTCGCACAGGCGGATATCGAGCTCCTGGATCTGGAGGGCGGGCGATATGTTCTGAAGGACTTTCACTCCCGCCCTCCCCTGATCCGTTTCTTCTGGGGACGTCGCATCATCTCGCGGGAGTGGCGGGTCTACCGCCGCCTCCAGGGAATCGAGGGCATCCCCAGGGTGTATCGCCGGATGGATGAATATGCCTTCATCATGGAATACATCGATGGAACGCGGGTTCCTCACCGTCGTGACTGCGAGCTTAAGCCGGACTTTTTCGAGCGCCTGAAGATCCTGACCGGCCGGATGCACGAACGCGGGGTGACCCATGGCGACATCCGGAGAAAAAACACCCTGGTCACCGTGGATCAAAGGCCCTTTCTGATCGATTTCGCCAGCGCCTTCTGCTTGAAAAGGGGTGGAAATCCCCTTTCGAGGGCCATTTACCGCCGGCTGAAAAAGGTCGACGAGATCACCGTCCTCAAGATCCAGAATCACCTCCTTCCAGGAACGCTCACACCCGGGGAGGAGGAAAGGCTGGCAAGGATTCCCTGGTATCTTGGATTGGGACGGTTTCTGAAGAAAAAGATATATCGACCCCTGAAGCATCTCATATGGAAAAGGAAGGGGAAATAATATGGGAATGACAATCACGGAAAAGATCCTGGCCGCCCACTGTGGTGAAACCGAGGTGCGGCCCGGACAGCTCATCAGCGCCGGGCTCGATTTCTGCCTTGGGAACGACATCACCGCGCCCATCTCCATAGATGAGTTTGAAAAGGTCGGAGCCTGCGAGGTGTTCGACAGGGAACGCATCGCACTGGTGCCGGATCATTTCACGCCCAACAAGGATATCAAAAGCGCCGAGCAGTGTGCCCGGCTTCGGCGTTTCGCCCGTGAATACAACATCAAGAATTACTTTGAACTCGGAGAGATGGGAATCGAGCACGCCCTCTTGCCGGAACAGGGCCTCGTGCTTCCCGGGGATTGCATCATCGGAGCGGACAGCCACACATGCACCTACGGGGCACTCGGCGCCTTTTCCACGGGAGTGGGTTCCACGGATCTGGCCGCCGCCTTCATCACGGGAAAGGCTTGGTTCAGGGTGCCGGAACAGATGAAATTCCTGTATAACGGAGAGCGGAAAAAGTGGGTTGGAGGGAAAGATCTCATTTTGTTCACCATTGGAAAAATCGGCGTGGATGGGGCCCTCTACCGGTCCATGAACTTCACCGGTCCAGCGATTCGCGCCCTCCCCATGGAGGATCGGCTGGCCCTTTGCAACATGGCCATCGAGGCCGGAGCCAAAAACGGGATTATAGAACCGGACGAGATCACGGAAGAATACGTGAAAAGCCGTGCCGAGAGGGAATTCCAGGTTTATCAATCCGATCCCAATGCCAGATACGTGGCCACATACGAGTGGGACATCTCCGGGATGGAGCCGCAGGTGGCCTTTCCTCACCTGCCCTCCAACACCAGGCCGGTAACCGAGGCGGTGGAAGTGAAGATCGACCAGGCCTTTATCGGTTCCTGCACCAACGGTCGGTTGAGCGATCTGAGGGATGCGGCTGCGGTTCTCAAGGGGAAAAAGATCGCACCGTTTGTCCGTTGTATTGTCATCCCCGCCACCCGGAACATCTACCGGCAGGCCATGAAAGAGGGGCTTTTCGACATCTTCCTTGACGCGGGGTGCGTTGTGAGCACTCCAACCTGCGGCCCCTGCCTGGGGGGGCACATGGGAATCCTGGCCGAGGGAGAACGATGTATCGCCACGAGCAACCGCAACTTTGTGGGCCGAATGGGTCACGTCAAAAGCGAGGTGTATCTCTCGAATGCGGCCGTGGCCGCGGCCAGCGCGGTAACAGGTCGCATCACCCATCCCGAGGAGGTGGTATCATGAAATACAAAGGCAAGGCGTTCAAGTACGGGGATAACGTCAACACAGACGAGATCATCCCGGCGCGATATCTGAATTCCAGCGATCCCAAGTGGCTCGCCTCCCACTGCATGGAGGATCTCGACGAGGGATTCGTCAGGGAGAGGGAACCGGGAGACGTCATCGTGGCAAGAAAGAACTTCGGTTGCGGTTCCTCCCGGGAACACGCCCCCATCGCCATCAAGGCGGCGGGGATTTCGTGTGTGATTGCGGACAATTTCGCCCGTATTTTTTACCGCAATTCCATCAACATCGGTCTTCCGATCATCGAGAGCCCGGCCGCAGCCGCGGATATCGAAAAGGGCGACGAGGTCGAGGTGGATCTTGCTTTGGGAACCATCAGGAACCTTCGAACGGGTGGGGAGTTCCAATTCGAGCCCATGCCGCTTTTCGCCAGGGAGATCATAGAATCCGGCGGTCTCATGAAATACGTAATGAAACAGAAAAACGGATAATGCCCCTTGCGAGCTCCGTGGAAAAGATTTTGATTACGCCAACCCAACGTCACCCTGCCTTTTATTCACAGCTCTTCATTGACAACCGCTGCAGAATAATGCTACCCATGAAATCTTTGAATCCGATATGCCGGTAATTCGATCATAAAAGGAAATGCCCCCTTCCGGAGGGAAACACGTTGAATCCGATCGGAATATACAAGGCGATTGCTCAATGTACGGATACCCCCGTGATCGCCCTGGACGGGGAGCTGGTCATCCGGTATATCAATACCTCCTGCGAGAAGATCACCGGTTTTTCCTCCCGCCAGTTAAAGGGGAGGCCGCTGCCCGATCTTTTTCCGGAGTCCATGGATCCAGGACGTTTTCAAGAGGAAGTCAGGAATACAATCGCCGGGGGAGAGCCTCTGCGGCACCGGGAGGATATCTGGCGGTTTCCCGATGGCATAACGAGGAAACTGAACTATTGCCTGTACCCCGTGAAAGGGAAAAGAGGGGCGGGAACGGTTCTTTTAATCCTGAACATGCCGCCGGAAAGCGAACGGATCGAGCGGGCCGCCCGGGAGTGGCGAATCACCTTTGATTCCATCACAGATTTCATATCGATTCACGACAGGAACTTCAAGATTATCCGGATGAACCGGGCCTTTGCGAAATTATTCGGCCAGACACCGAAACAGCTCCTGGGAAAAACCTGCTACGAGCTGATTCACGGATCCCCGGAATTCAAACATAAGTTCTGCCCCTTCGAGAGGGTTCTCAAAACGGGTAAAACGGAGAGGGAAGAATTTTTTGAACCCGCACTGGGGATGTTCCTCGAGATAACCGCGTCCCCGGTATTTAATGAAAACAGGGAAATCCTCGGTTGTGTTCATATCGCGAAGGATATCACGGCCAGAAAAAAAGCGGAGGAGGCCCTGAAGCTGGCTCAACAGGAATTGATCCAGTCGGAAAAACTGTCAGCCATCGGCAGATTCGCCTCCGGCATCGCCCATGAAATCCGCAATCCACTCGGTAACATCATGGCATGCGCACAGTATTGCCTGGGGAAAAAGGAAATCCTGGTCGATCCGGTGGAGGAATATCTGAATATCATCGTCAGAAACGCAGTTACGGCGAATAAGACCATCAAGGATCTCCTGGATTTCGCCCGTCCAAGGACAACGACCCTCAAGCCGGGAGACATTGCCGAGGTTGTGAAAACCCTTCGGGACCTGGTCAAACCCCGCTGCACCAAACAGAATGTCAAGCTGGTTTGCCGTATTTCCCCTGAAATCCCCCTCGCCCAGATCGATCCCGACCAGTTGCTGGCGGCATTTTTGAACTTTGCCACCAACTCGCTCGATGCCATGCCAGAGGGCGGCAGGCTCAGCATCATGGTCAACCCGAATTTCAGGAAAAAGGAAACCGTCATTCGCTTCAAGGATACCGGTTTCGGCATCCCGCGGGAAAACATCGATAAAATTTTCGAACCCTTTTTTACGACCAAGGATGAAGGGGTGGGACTGGGGATGTCGCTGGTTCACCAAATCATAACTTCCCATGGAGGAAAGGTCTCTGTAAAAAGCAACCCCGGGGAGTTCACCGAGTTCAACGTCCATCTCCCCTTCGCTTAATGAAACCGGAAAGCCGGTCCTGCTTGATCGGAGGTATCTTCATGGAAACCATAATGATCGTCGAAGACAACCGGGATATGAGCAATATCCTTTCCAATTTCCTGAAGGATGAAGGATACGAAACGATCCAGCTGGAGGAGGGCCGCTCAGCGATCGAAAAAGTGAAAAGCAACATCCCTGATCTGGTTCTCCTGGATATCCGCCTCCCGGGTATGAGCGGGATGGAAATCCTGAAGAAAATGAAGGATCTCAACGAGGACCTGGCAGTGATCATGCTCACCGCATACGGCGATATCAGGGGAGCGGTGAAGGCCATGAAGCTGGGAGCCTTCGATTACATCACCAAACCCTTCGACATCGAGGAACTGATGCTCACCATCAAGCGGGCGCTTCATACCCGCTACCTCAGCAGGGAAGTGGCCACTTTAAGGAAAAAACTGGGGGAAAGGGAACCGGGACAGATCGTCGGGCAAAGCAAGGCTTTGAAACACGCATTGAGCCAGGTTCACCTCGTGGCCCCGACCAACATGACCGTGATCATCCAGGGGGAAAGCGGAACGGGCAAAGAGCTGATCGCCCGCCTGATCCACCAGGAAAGCGTCCGGAAAGACAAACCCTTCATTGCCATCGACTGCGGCGCCATCCCCGACACCCTGCTCGAAAGCGAGCTGTTCGGGCACGAAAGGGGGGCCTTTACCGGTGCCGTCGGGGCCAGGGAAGGGATCTTTGAACAGGCGGATGGGGGAACTCTGTTCCTGGATGAAACCACCAACCTCTCCTCCTCGGCCCAGATGAAATTCCTCCGGGTGCTGGAGGAAAAAAAACTGCAACACGTGGGTGGTAAGAAAACCATGGATATTGACGTGCGAATCATCATCGCCACCAATATCAGCCTGGCCGAGGCGGTCCGCAGGGGGGAATTCCGCGAAGACCTCTTTCACCGGATGAATGAATTTCATATCGATCTCCCCCCCCTCCGGGATCGGGAGGGAGATATCCCCCTTTTGGCCGAGTATTTCCTGAAAGAGGGGAACCGGGAGTTTAACAAAAACGTCGAGGGCATTTCCAGCGAAGCCATGGCCATCCTGGAAGATCACTCCTGGTCGGGAAACGTCCGGGAACTGAAAAACGTGATCAAGCGGGCGGGTCTCCTCTGCGATAAGAAATTCATCCTTCCCCAGCACCTGTCCATCATCCGGGCCGGTTCGGAAAAAGCGGTACTGATGGAAACAAAAAAGGATTCCTCCTTTGACGAAATCGTGGAGAACATGGAGACGGAATTGATCAGAAAAACCCTTGAGAAAACCGGCGGCAACAAGACCAGGGCAGCATCGATCCTGAAAATGAACCGCAAAACTTTCTATCGAAAATTAAAGAAACTGGGGCTCCTCGATTAATCGTGTCTCCCGACCCCCACAGACCGGGTCTCTTTTTATACAAAATGAGTCAATCCTGTCTCAAACTCCAACCATTCCAGAAGATGCCAAACAGGGAAAAGATCTCCATTGCTTCACAAAAATCGAATCCTTAAACATGGCAAAACCAAGGAAAATATTAAGCTTGGCTCCTCCCCCCCCTCCTTTATGTGTCAAACAGATACCCTTACATGGAAAAATGGAATAAATCTTGCTCATAAATCCATAGTGAACTGATATCGCAGGATAAAAATGAACAGAAGACTGCTGGTTGTTGAAGACAACAAGGATATGTGCCGGGTGATATCAGATGTTTTCGAGGATGGTGATTTCAGCGTCTGCACGGTACATGACGGCGAAACCGGACTTCAAAGGCTGAAGGAGGAAGATTACGATCTCCTGATCCTGGACTACAGGTTACCCGGAAAAAACGGGAATTTCGTCCTGGAGCAAGCCAGGCAGATTAAATCCTCCCTGCCGGTTGTCATGATATCCGCCTACGGCTACGATGCCAGGAAATCGGGCGTCATGAAAAAAGGAGTCTCGGAATTTCTGGATAAACCTTTCAGCCTCGATACTTTGACGGCTGCTGTTGAAAAAGCTCTGGGGCGGAAAGTTTAAAAAGTTTCTCCTCTCATATCTACTCCTCTCCAAGAAAGGCCTTCCGGTTTGGCCGGAAGGCCCTTTCTATTTCCCCCTTTTGAAAACCGGGGATTTCTTCTTTTCCTCTCTCTTTTTCCACGTTCTTAGTGCCTCTGCGAGAACAGAGAAGTTCAAAACATGAATATTTTCCCGGCAGGGCTTGACCGGACTGAAATCCCGACATATGGTATCCGTTAATTGTTGATGACAGGGAGGCGGAACTCATGAAGTCGAGTGAAGGAACTCTCGGACGGATTTTTGTGATCCGACTCGAGGACGGGGATAAAATCCCGGAATCCATCGAACGGTTTGCAAAGGAAAACCAGATCACGCACGGACAGGTGATCCTGGTGGGGGGAATCGGTGGAGGAGAGGTCGTGGTGGGACCGCGACGTTCCGATGAGAGACCGCCCCAGCCCATGCTGGTTCCCCTGGACGGCGCCCACGAGGCGGCCGGAGTGGGCGTTATAGCCCCGGACGCCGGGGGGAACCCCATCCTTCACATTCACGCGGCCCTGGGGCGGAGCGGTAAAACAACCACCGGGTGCCTGAGACCCGGCGTGGATACCTGGGTGGTCGGCGAGGTGATCCTTTACGAACTGAAAGGCGTCAGGGCCGCGCGATTAAGGGATCCCGAAACCGGCTTCACCCTTCTAAAGCCGGGAGCGGAGTCGGCGTCAAGTCCTGATTAAAGGCGGTTCCCCGACCTCTTCTTGTTCTCTCCCTGTGTGACCCTTTCATCCCTCCATTCCTTTTTGTCCCTCCCGTACCTTTTATCCCTTCCGTACCTGATCGTGTTTGTCTTATGACCGCAAACTGCGGGGATGTCTCTCCGGAAGGCTATAAAGCGGCCTTCGGCCGCAACCAAAGGGAGTACGGGTAAGAGGTGATCGGCGGTTGTTCCAAGACACGGGTGATATTCGCACTCGTACACGCACTCGCAGATCGGGATTCGAAAGGGCGATTCGCGAGTACGAGTGCGATAATTATAGAGACTAGGGTAAAGATTATGGAAAAAAACATGATCGCAAAACGCATACATATTTCTTCGGAAGGCTCTAAGTGGAAACGAGCTTCAACCGCCTCTGGATGTATTCCACCTCGACCTTTTTGGTTTCCTCGATCATCCACTGAAAAATGTTCATTGCCTGGTTCCGATCTAACTCGTAATGCGCGGCCAGCTGGGAGGCCAGATTGAGAACCGCCTCCTCGCGCTTCTGGTTTTTAATCAGCCCGAGGATTTTTTCAGCATCGCCCCCGCTCTTCCGGAAGGTTTCCGGATCGTTTTGAAACTTGTATTCTGCCACGTATTTCCCCAGGTTGATGCGTTCGATAAGGTTCATGAGGGCCGCCACGTCCGATGTCACGGTTTCCCCGAAGGTGTTGGAATCCGTGCCGGCCCGGCAGCTCTCCCTGATCCACCCGATGTAGAAATCCATCACTTCATCACCGAGACTGGTCGGAAAGTTACAGATGGGGCTTTCAGGTGGGGATCTTTTGATGATCAGTTCCACCCCGCTGACATTGGTGAAGGCCTCCTGGTTGGCATAGGTATAGCGTCCGAGTTCGGCGTGGAGATGTTCCATTCGTGCCAGTTCGTATTCGAGGAGGGAGAGATCCGGCCTTCCGAGAACCAGGCCGGGAGTATAGATTTCCAGGTTCCGTTTGAAGCGGCTCCTCTTTTTCAGGGAGATCACGATTTCATTGGCCAGGATATCCAGGCCGGGACGCAGGGTTTCCGTGAGGTCCAGTTCCTTGTCCATAATAAACCTCGCTTGTGTTGATACATTTCCTTTCCTGAATGTTTCTGATCTTCCTGTCAAGAGCCAAAACGGGGCCAGACTATTGAAATCGTTGAAATTGTCCAAAATCAGAGTTCGATAATTGACATTGACTCAAGATCCTGTGGAGAAATAGGTTATATTACCATTGAAAGGAAACAAAAATGACAATGGATCCCTGGCTGGACAGCCGGAGGCTGATTGACGAACAGTTGAAACTCCAGGTGGAAATATCATTCCCCCGCCATCATGCATTTATGACGAAAAACGGGCTTGATGAATGTGATAGCGTTCTCGATCTGGGAACGGGGAACGGGGAACGGGGAATTTCTCTCCAGGCTTGCTGCCCATCATCCTGAAATCAATTTTTTCGGGGTGGACGATAAACCCCACATGATCAAGCAGGCTGGAAAAAGACAGATATCGAACGTCTCATGGAGCATGGGAGATGCAAACCAGCTCGACTCGATTCCCATGATAAAAAAAGCGGATGGCATCCTTATGAGATATTTCATCCTGCATCTGCCCAACATGAAAAAGGTATTGGCCGACATGGCAAAGCTGGCCAAAAAAGGCGCGACTCTCTGGATCTTCGACCTGGATCTGGATCACTTTTTCTGCAATCCCCCGCATCCCTCGTTCGACATGATCAAAAGCCTCTTAGAGCGGTTCTGCGAACGGTATTCCATGGACACCCGTGCCGGAAGCCTGCTACCCCCGCTCCTCGAGGAGGCCGGATTTACCCTCATGGAAAAAGAGATCGAGCCGTTCACGAATCGCGAGCTGGATCAGCTCCTGTTTCAAAGATTCGTTTCCGGCGAGGTGACGCTCTACCACAGGTTCCTGGATGGAAAGCCCGATTCCGGGGACTTCAGGGAAATGAACCGGTTCATCCGGGAGGAGATGGGAAGCGACCGCCTCGTTCAATACGGCATGGTCATGATCAGCGCCCGGGCTGGCAGATGAGACGAGATTTGAATTCTTCAGACGGAATGTGGTGTTGGGTTAATAAAGATGTATCGAACTGTTGCATCCGTGAGTATTTAATGTCGTTTCGGCAGGGTACGGATCACCATGGTGACAATGGATCCCGGGGCGGGTATCAGGTTCCTGTCCGGCTTCATAAAGGGGACGGGCTTAATGCACGGCATGGTAGAAAAGTATCGTCAAAAGTAAAAAGAAGGGAATCCTTTTTATAAAGATCGGTTCGAGTACTCCGTATTTCAGGTAAAATCGCACAGGGAAGCCACGTAATCACGGGAGCCGTCGTTTATCCAGGGATCGAGCTCGTCGCGATCCTTGAGCTGCTGGCCTCGATATCGGGGAACCACCAGATACCCGCAGGGAATATCCGCAAGGGAGGTCATGTCGCTCCAGAGTTTTTCGAACTGGGCAACCGGATAAACATCCTCCTGTCCGTGCCCCCATCGACGCTTCACATCCTTTATGGTCACGTACGTGGGGACGCGACCGGCCATGCGGCGGATGGCTGCGGCAATTTTTTCCTCCGGCCCTTCAAGATCCTCCCTGGAAAGCCCGAACGACTCCAGCAGGGGATCGATCTGGATCCAGGTGGTCATGGAATTGTAAAAGCGGAGCTTCAGTTCATCCTCCTCGCGGGGTTGTGCCAGTCCCTCGAGGAGACGCACCATGCCGTTGACCCGGGCCAGCCCCCCGCCGCGATCCACGATCCGCCGCGGCACCACCTCGAACGTCAGGACGTTTCCGGAATCCAGGTGAATCCCCAGGGCATCAGGATCCGCGTTGGCTCCAAGGGTATCGATGTTGTGAAGCATGATGGTTTGAACATCCGGATACCGGTTCAGGATGTCGGCCAGGATTCCGTTACGGAACAGGTTGGGGACTTCATACCAGTGTCCCGGGGGATTGAACCGCTGGACCGGGAGATTATCGGTATAATCGCAACCTTCTCCGAGGGTGCGGGCCCACTCCATAAGTGCGGTGTGAACGTCGTCCCGCACCTTCTGTTTCTGTTCATCCAGGGTTTCCTGGGGCATTTCCTCCCACAGGAACCGGAGATCCCGCACCATGGGAATGAGGCGCTGTCCGATCGAACGGCCGGGTGAAAGAGAAACCGGTCCTTCGTAACCATAGTTGGAGCTGAGTTCCAGGTGTTTCCGGATCGGCTCGTGGGTGAGGAAGCTGGTTGAGACGATATGGGGTACGGGGGTTCCATAGCTTGCGGCCGTGTGCCGTGTTTTTGCCAGGTGAATTTCGAGGAAGCCGCGATGTTTCCCTTTGATTTCCACGAAGGGATTCACGGCTTTTACCACACCGGCCCCGGTTGTCCAGCGGCTTCCCATTCCGGCGGCGAGGCTCATAACCGCGACGCGCCCTTCCCTGAGTGCCTTTTCCCCTTTTGCCCTGAAGCTGCTGCTTTCTTCCAGGAAGACAACGTCTTTTTCCTTCACATCATCGATATCGGTGCTGATGGGGAGGCGGTTGCGGGCCAGGCCGATGCGGCCGGTTTGGAGATCGGCCCGGATCTTTTCATGCTGAATCCGGTCGAATCCATTCTCCCGCCGGATGCGTTCCGCCTCCTCGTCCCATTTCAGACGCTGCTGCTGGGAGGCGGGATCCGCAACCCGGAACAGGTTGGAAACGATCGTTCGGAGCATTCCGTAAGAATCCCCCGGGTCGGTGCATTGGGCAGTGAAGTGATCCAGTTCCGCGCGCCTCAGGTAGGAGATGTTTTCCAGTTTCCTTCGCACCAGGGTCGGGACCTGGAGGGCGTAGTAGCGGGAGGGCAGGATCGCCTCGTCCCCGATTAACAGTCTCGCCCGGGTACCGGATTTGTTCACGCCAAAGTTGTAAACCACGGGATCCATGGCAAAGGGGAGGGCATCTTCGATTTCCCGTTTCGTAGTATGCATGATCTCGAGGATTTCCTTTTGAAATCGCTCTTTCCTTTCCGGAGCGACAAACATGGCCATGCCGCCTCCGGACATCCCCCCGAGCATGAGGAATCCCCAGTAGTTTTCCCCGAGCATTTCCCGGGTGCGTGAGATGATGGTCCGGGTAAAGTGATTCGTAACATAAGGAATAATGGTCTGGAGGGGGCGGTCGAAGTTCAGGGATGTGTTCGAGGCGAGGGACTTGATATCGCCGTCTTTCAGGTTTGTCAGGATATTGTCAAAAATGGCTCGCATGGAAAGCCTCGCCTCCCACTCCCGTTTAAAACGAAGCAGGTATTTTTCCGTAACCATCTCGAGAATGGGGCCGACGTTCTGGGCCATTCCTCCATGGATCAGTACCAGGGAGGAGGTGAGGCGCTCGATGATCTCCGGATGGAGATCTTTTTCTCCCAGCAAGCTGTGAGTGGGAAGCAGGCACCCTTTGCTGATGCCATACTCCGGATCGCCATCTTTTGCCAGGGCGCCCTCGATCACCTTGAAACCGGGCCAGACGCCGCCGGAATCCTGCCATCCACCACCGGACCCCCCCAGCCATTCCCCCAGGATGGCTCGGGAGGCCACCAGTCGCCGCTCCGACTCATCGAGCCCCCCCTCGAGCGCGGTTGTCTGACCCGTGGCCCGCATCAACACACTCACAATCGAGGCCAGAAGGGTGGTGGAAACCGCCAGGCGGGAACCCTTCGGGATGTCGTTCACCATGGTCACGAGCTCGAGTCCCATGTCCGGTCCCACGATCCTCCCGAGGATTTCGGAAACCGGCTGGTTGGTTCCCTCGAACGATGGTGGAATCACGCCGGAGGCGATCACGCCCGCCTTGAGGAGACTCAAATAATCGTTCCCGAAATTAAAAAGGTCGCCGAGATCCGTGATATCCTTTGTGGTCTCGAGATCCACACTGGTAAGGCGAAGGAGGGGCTCCGCGATCACCCTCACGTAGGTTGAAACCGGCGGAGAAACCCCGGCGTCCCTTCCATAAACCCCGAGATCCACGGAGATGTTCAGAACGCGCGCCCCCTCGGGAAAGTCCATTCCGAGGAAGAAGATGTCCGACCAACCGCTGTGGGAAAGATCGAGCCGGACCGGTGTGGCCTCTGTGAGGATGGGATAGAGAAGGCTCCCCACGGGACGTTCGAGGAGCTCCTTTCGAATCCGTACAGGATGATCCTCCACGTGTCCCACCCGGAACATCCACTGGTTTCCGCGGCTGGCGCGAACGCTCTTTCTCACCTGGTTAAGGAGGGTCTGGAACGAGACCTGATGATAACTTTCCGCAAGCGCGCTTAATATGGCGCCATTGGGACCGCCCTCCTTCATCACCCTTCGAAAACGCGCAATCGCCTGCTCGAACCGTCTCGAAAGCAGGTCCTCGAATCCATCGAAAGGTATGATTCCCTCCCGGGGAATCTCTCCCGATTCCATCAGGAAGAACCGGCAGGCGGCATAAAGAAACAGACCGGCCCTGACGCGATCGTAGAGGTTTTCCGCACTGCGGCGGAACTTATCGAGCTCCTCGCAGGCTTCGAGGAGATCCCCGGCATTCAGGGAACTGCAAAGTTCGGTAAAGGAGCGATTCCTGGTTTCCGGATCGCTGCTTCTAATGGTCTGAATAAACGGATTCACCTTTTCCCCCCGGGAGTAAAATGAACGATTTTCCACCTGACGTTATTCCCCGGCTTCCGGTTCCTCGATTCGGATCCGGTTCACCCCGGCCAGGAGCTCCATCAGTTCCACGAGCACCTGATCCCGGTCCCTCCCGGCGAGGGAAAGGGCAAGCTGGGCCTTCATCATTCCATGGGGCGCCCCGATGTCGTATCGCGAACCCTTGAGCTCGAGGGCGAGGTATTTTTCATCCTGTGCGAGCCTGCGAAGGGAAGGGGTGAGTTGAAATTCTCCGTTCATTTTGGTTCCAGAGCTGATTCCCTTCTCCAGGATTTCGAATATGGTTTTTGTCAATACATGCATTCCGAAGAAACAGAGGTAATGCCCCACCCGGAGTCCGGGAACGTGAACTTCCTGTTCGGCCACACTGAGCGACGGCTTTTCCAGGATATGCTCGATCTGGTAAACATTCTCATGTTTTGGAACGCGCTTGCCGCTGAGTGTGCCGTAATAACGAACCTGGTGTTCCGGTGTGGTCTGAACCGCGGCCACGGAGCATTCCTCCAGAACGGCCAGGTCTATGAGCTGCTGGGCGCATCTGCGGCCTTTAATCCGGGAGACGTACAGATGATCGCCCAGAAGGAGGAGGAAGGGTTCCCCGCCGACGAACTCCCGCGAGCAATAAACCGCATGGCCGTACCCGAGCGGCTTTTCCTGAACCGCGAAGTGGATGCGCCGCATCAGGTTATTGAGTCGTTCCTCCTGGAGATGGGCCCACTCCACCCCCTTGTAAGCTGCCAGGAGGTTTTCGCGGAACGCCTCGAACCGCTCCATGTATCGGGATTCGTCGCCCGGGGAGCACACCACGCAAATTTCCTCGATGCCGCTGTCCAGTGCCTCTTCCGCGATGATCTGGATCAGGGGCTTGTTCAGGCCGTCCCGGTCGATAAAGGGAAGCATGGCCTTTTGCACGGTATCCGAGGCGGGATAGAGCCTGACTCCGCTTCCCGCCGCCGTAATCACAGCCTTTCGAATCTGCACCGCCGCCCTCCTTTTATGAATCGATCTTTTTTTTTGAAGTACTGCTTTTCTCTTTAATTTCGATCCGGCAAGGGATCAAGGAAAGAAATGGAAATCAAACCGCGATCTTTTAAAAAAATGACGGGGATTTCTCTTTCGGGAAATCTCACGAACCGGCGTTCGGGAGGTAATCCTCCCGCACGGGAGAGAACACCTCGATCGCCACGGAATCCTCGAGGATCGCGGCGCCGTGCTTTACATTTGAGGGAATGCACCAGCTGTCCCCGGGAAAGACGTCGTACTCTTCATCTCCCAGGAAAAGACGGATATGGCCCTTTACCAGGTACCCGGTTTGCTCATGGGGATGGCTGTGAGGGGGCAGGGTTCTCCCCTTTTCGAGAAGGAACTCGGTCATCAGGGTTTCCCTTCCGAAAACCAGGGTTTTTCTTCTGATGCCGTCCAGGACCTCGATGTATCCCCCGGAATCGCCTTTTTGAAACATCTTTTAATTCTCTCCTTTTCCTGTTATTTCCCTCACCACTCCCACGTCGATATACTGACCCCCTTCGGTCTGGCGGCAGTGAACCGCGATCACGTTCCCGCCCGGCTCGAGTCCTTCATGAGCTTCCCTGCTGATGGGGACATACTTATAATTTTTCGTGAAACCGGACAGAATGGCGGCGAGGGTTCCGTTCAGGTAAATCTCGGCGTCTTCGTCGTGATGCACCCTGAATAAAAGATCCTCCGGAACCGGCTTTCCCAGTGTAAAGGATCGTCGGAGCCAGATATCCCGCGTTTTCCATTCATGGCGGACAAAGCCGCCCGGCGTTTCAGAATCCCCGAAACCTCCCGTGCCTTTCTCCCACGAGCTGTCGTCAAATTCCCCCCGGATCCATTCATTACGCGGTTTCACGGTTGTAAAACGCCACCCCATCCCCTCTTTTTCAGAGGTGGCAAGAATTTCCTCCACATCCAGCTCCGGGGTGTACTCGAAGCCCCTCCACCTGCGATAGAGGGGAACCACGTCCTCCCCCGTTGCCAGTGACATGTATTTCACGATTTCCGCGTTTGTGAGGTGCCGTCCCGGTGTGAAATCGATCTCGCCCTTTTTCCCCGCCTCCCCGCAAAGATGAAAAAAACGCTTGAACACATCGGGGCCGTATTTCAACCGGATGGCGTAATGAACCGGGTCGGGGGAATCCACTCTCAGACCCGGGTTTTGAAGAAGGGCGCGACCTTCCGATTCACACCGTTTGTAGTAAGGATTGTCTCCGGGTTTTTCAAACCGGGGGAACAGCTCCGGCATCCAGTTGAACGTGGTGAGGGTGCGGACTGAGGATTCGTCGAACCATCCGGGGAAATGGGCGCAGTAGAACATGTGCGTCATCTCGTGGCACCAGTTGCCCTGGTCTTTTGCCATGCCCCCTGCCCTGAAGTAAACGCCCCACTGGTTCTGGTAGGCCGTTGCCCCGGGATTGTCCCACAGTTGATCCTCGATCACGTGGATCTGGATCGGGGTGGGAGGCCCCCATCCCATACAGAGGTAATAATGCTCATAGATGCGATTGAAATCGGCGAAAATCTGATCCCGGGAAATTCCGGGTCGCGCGTTCGGGGTCATGAGAAGGGCAAACCGCTTCGATTCCGATAAGGCAACCCGAGTCCCTCTCCACGTTGCGGGAAGATCCTTTTCATTCCCTTTGTAAAAGATAAAACTATCGACGTTCGTAACGGTGTGAAAAACGACGCTTCGAAGCCTGAATTCGTGAGTTCCTGCATCCAGAGGTGGGAGGGTTATATGGGTTGTTTCGAAGTGTTCCCACCACCCGGTATCGGGCACTGCCACCGGGATGGGATTGCCCCCTCCGATGGTAAGTTCCAGGATCCTGGCGGGGTTATGGTGACCGGAGAAACCGGTGTAATGGCCTTGTGAATAGGAATATCGAACCGCTATTTTCAGGTTGTTTTCCCGTGATTTCAGGGAAAGGGACCACTTGATTTCGTCCCCCGGTTCCCGTCCCCAGAATTCCGGGGTGAGGCTTTTCCCCATGGCCCACATGGATCCCCCGGTTTTCATTCCGGCCGCACATTTCTCGATGTGATTTTCTGCCTCGATCACAAGGGGGAAGGGGGGATTCCCCGGCACGTTTCCGGCCGCTTGAAACGCGACAAGAAGTATCAGGAACGCGAATATTTTTTTCACTGTTCATTCTCCCCGGTTCCAATGGAATGAAACCATCCTGGAGAAAACGCAGGATTCTTATCAATACAATAACGCATTGATACAAACTTGTTACAATCGGTATGGGGGTTCAGAACGATTGTCTACTGCGGCCGTGTTTATCTTTTCCGGGAATCGATCAGTAGAGCAGGTATTTATCGCGGATTTTTTTGAACCGCTCCAGTTCGGGCTTCCAGCCGGCAACGACCTCTTCCGGGGACTTTTTCTTCACCGTGACAAGATCCCAGGTTTCGCGATCTCCGGTCTCGGTTTTGAACCCGCCCAGCTCGGTATGGTGGTCGGGGTGTGAGGCCTGAAAGGCCTGGATCATGTGGAGGCCGGCCGTGACGGAATCGAGCCTGTCCCGATCCGTAATAATGGCAAATACCCCATGGCAGAGTTCCCCTTTGAACTTGTGCCATTTTGCCGTTGGCGTGAAGGAATAGGGAACAAACCGGATGCCGGGGATGTTTCTCCGGGAGAGATCTGCCGCCACTTTGTGTTTGTCAACATAAGGGGCGCCGTACATTTCGAAGGGGCGGTCGGTTCCGCGACCGCAGGAAAGGCGCGTGGTCTCCGCAACCCCCAGCCCGGGATATAAAATGGCGCCGTTCAAGGTTTTCATGTTCGGGGAGGGATGAATCCATAAAAGCCCTGTTTGATCGTAATACATCCAGCGTTTCCAGTTTTTCATGGGTACGACCTCGAGATCGCAGCCGATCCCATACTCCTCGTTGAAGAGGCGTGCCAGTTCGCCGATGGTCATGCCGTGCCGGGTGGGGATGGGATAGATGCAGGTATTGCCCCCACACAGATCTTTCGCTGCCACGGCTCCCTCGACCTTTACACCATTTACCGGATTGGGGCGATCCAGAACCACGAATTTCTTTCCGTTTTCCTTTGCCGCCTGCATGGCCTTTGCCATGGTCCCGATATAGGTATAAAACCGCGTTCCGATATCCTGGATGTCGAATACAACGACGTCGAGACCTTCGAACATCTCCTTCGTGGGTTTCTGTGTTTTTCCATACAGGCTGTGAATGGGGAGGCCGGTTTTTTCGTCTTTCCCGGAAGTGACCTTTTCATCGGCCGTTCCCCGGATCCCGTGTTCCGGGCTGAACAGGGCCACCAGATCGCACTGATCGGTTTCGAAAAGGATATCGATATCGCTGGCCCCTTCCCTGGAAAGGCCGGTGTGGTTGGTGATGAGTCCCACCTTTTTCCCCTTCAGGATATCGAAGTTCCTTTTCGCCAGTTCGCCGATTCCCGGATTCACCGCCCCGATATATTTCTCACATTCCGCCCCGTTGCCCCTGTTCAGGGATGCACAGGACGCGCTGAATAAAAGCGCTGTAATCTGAACGGTTACGATCATCAACAGCCCTGCGTATTTACCTATTGTTCTCATTTCTTCCTCCTTATTCTATCGAATTCAGAATTTCATATATTCAAAGCTCCGGACAATCAAGGATTAACCCTGTTTGCTTTTCAAAACGGAAGGAAAATACCGCGGGTTATCATATTTTGTACTGCTTTATCCCCAGCCATCAGAAAAATTTTTTCCCATTCAGCTCGTTTTATCTTGAACCCTTGGGGCGAAATCTCTTTTAACGTACCTTATTCACCCCGGTTGCGAAAACAACCGGCAACTTATTTTATGGAACGAGCCGGCAAGCCTCCGGCCATACGTGAGTTATGAAAAAGAAACTGCCCGTTTTCTGGGGTTGCACTTTAAGCGACCGGCTCCCTTTTCTCGAAAAAACCACGCGCCTGGTTCTCGAGGCCCTCGGTTTCGAACCGGTCGATCCCGAAGGGCTCACCTGCTGCCCCGACCCCGTATTCGGCAGAAACCTCGATGAAGAGGATTGGCTCCTTCTCGCCGCAAGGAACCTGGCCATCTGTAAATCCCGCGGCGACGAGCTCCTGGTTCCCTGCAACGGTTGCATCGCCACGTTCGTCAAAGCCGCAAACCAGCTCAAGGACAAGGCCGTCCGGGACAAGATCAATGCCCGCCTGGAAAGGGTGGGGCTCCGATACGAAGAGCCGCCGCGTTTTTACCACCTCCTGCCCTTCCTTCAGAAATACGGCGTGGAAAACATCCGCAAAAAATTCATCTTCCAGCTCGAGGGAATCCGGCTGGGGGTGCATTACGGTTGCCATATTCTCAACACAGCCACCGCGGCTGTCGACGAATCAGAGGAGCCGGTCATTTTCGAAAACATCCTCTCTGCCACCGGGCTCCCGGTTATCCCGTACGAGGATAAGCTGCTCTGTTGCGGTGGATCTACCGCGGCCTTCGATGAAGAGGGGTCCATTGGACTTCTCCGTCAGAAATTCCTGGCCGCCGGAAAAGAAGGAATCGACGCCCTGGTTCTCTGCTGTCCCCTCTGCTTCGTCCAGTTCGATATGCAATCCAGGAAGCTCGAAAAAAATGAAGTCCTCCCGGTATTTTTTATCACGGAGCTCTTTGCCGTCGCCCTCGGCATCCCGGAAAAGGAACTGAACCTGGACTGGCACGTCAATAAACCCCGGAAACTCCTCGAGGAAAAGCTGGTAAAACGACTGAACGAGGAATCCATCGTGTCCCGGTTCGATATCAAACGCCTGTCAGAATGCTGCGGGGCATGCACCTACGAGTGTTCCGCGGCCAGGGGTTTTCCGGACAACGACGGGAAGCGGTTCGATCCCGTGGCCATTGTGAACAAGGTGGTGGAGGGAAAAATCGAGGAGGCGCTCAGTGATCCGGACATCTGGCGATGCCTCAAATGCCATGAATGCACGAAGAAATGCCCGTTCGGGGACGGGCTTCCCGAGTTTTTCGAAACCCTGCAGAAGCTGGCGATCCAGTCAGGCATCCAGGCAAAACCAGTCGAGCAGAAAGTGGATCTGATCCGTTCCTCCGGAGCCGGGATCCCGAAAAACCCGGCCATGAGGAAGGAGTTCGGATTGCCGCCCGTGGACGGAATCGACCGGGGGGATCTCGAAAAGCTGCTCAAAGGGAAAAATAACGATTCATAGAATTACGGAGGTTTTCCGAATTGTTTCACAAATCCATCGTCAAACCGCCGCGGGGATACAGCTCCCGGACCTTTGATTCCTGCGGGATCGCCGCCTATATGAACGTGGACGGAAAATCAGAATCCGGGGAAAAAATCGTCAAGATGATCACCACCATGCTGGATCGCGAGAACGGCCTCGGAGCCGGGTTCGCCATATACGGCATCTTCCCCGATCGAAAAGACTGTTTCTGCCTCCAAATGCTCCTCGATAACGAGGATGCCAAAAAAGGGGTTCGGGAATACCTCGAGATTTACACGAACATCATCGACGAGGAACCGATCAAGTCGCGGGCAACCGCCGCGATTAAACCGCCGCTCCCCCTGCTCTGGCGGTTCTTTGTAAAACCCCTCGAGGAAAAAAGACTCGGGCAGGACGAATACGAGTACATGATGAAAATCGTCATGTTCATCAACGCGGAGATCGACGGCGCCTTCTGCATGTCCTCGGGGAAAAACATGGGCGTGTTCAAGGGCAACGGCTGGTCCCGCGACGTGGCTGATTTCTACTGCATCGATGAAATCAAGTCGTACTTCTTCATGGCCCATTCCCGGTTTCCCACCAATACTCCGGGATGGTGGGGGGGCGCTCACCCGTTCAACATCTTCGGCCTTTCCATTATCCACAACGGGGAAATCACATCGTATGGCACCAACAAGCGGTACGTGGAGCAGTTCGGATACCGTTGCACCCTCATGACCGATTCCGAGGTGGTGGCCTACATCATGGACATCCTCACCCGGAAACACAAGCTGCCGCTCCAGGTGGCGTGCATGGCCGCGGCCCCGCTTTATCATCCCATCATAGAATCCTTCGAGGGGGAGCGGCGCGAGTTCTGGCAAATGATCCGGGAAACCTATCGACCCGCCATGATCAACGGCCCCTTCTCCATCTGCGTGGGATTCAACGACAAAAATCCCACCCTTCTCGGACTCACGGACAGAAAGAAACTACGACCGCTCATCGCGGCCCGCGCCCGGGAGGGAAAAACCTATTACCTGAGCAGCGAGGAATGCGCCATCCGGATCCTCGGGGATGAAATCGAGGAGGTATGGGCGCCCCTCGCGGGAAATCCCATTATCATCGAAAAGGATAAAGGCCTCGTGTGGAAGGGCGAGAAAAACCCGCTCGAAGAAAAAGAGGTCGCTATCGTCTCCTGATAAAGAGGTTGTAATACATGGAAACAAAACACAAGATCGCCCCCAGGTTCAAGGTAATCATAAACCGCGAACTGTGCCGCCACTGCAAGAGGTGCACGGTGAACTGCAGCTTCGGCGTTCTGAGCTACAACGGCACCCAGATCGTGGCCGAAAACGAAAACTGTGTGGCCTGCCAGAGGTGCGCCATCATGTGCCCCCAGGAGGCCATCAGCATCCAGCCCGGGGATATCGACTACGCCCCCCACCCCACGTTCAACGACCGCCAGAGACGCATCATCTACGAACAATCCTCAAGTGGCGGCGTGCTCCTCACGGGCATGGGAAACGACCTTGAATACATGTCCATCTTCGACGACCTGGTTCTCGATGCCTGCCAGGTCACCAATCCCTCCATCGATCCCCTGAGGGAACCGGTTGAAACCCGCACCTATATCGGACGGAAGCCGGGCCGCCTCCAGGTGGAACAGGACGATGGAAAATATACCGTGAAAAAAGAAACCTATCCCCACGTGGTGCTCTCCACCCCCATCACCGTGGGTCACATGTCCCTTGGTTCCCTGAGTTACCCCGCCATGCTGGCGATCCTTCGAGCCTGCAAAGAGGCGGGCATCATGGCGGGTACGGGGGAAGGCGGGCTCCACCCCGATTTTTACCAGTACGGAAAATACATCAACAGCGAGGTGGCGAGCGGCCGGTTCGGCGTGGAACCGAAATACCTCAAGAACGTGGCCGCCCTCGAGATCAAGATCGGCCAGGGAGCCAAGCCCGGTCACGGCGGGCACCTGCCCGGGGAAAAAGTCAACAAGCTCATCGCGGAAACCCGCATGATCCCCGTGGGAACCGACGCCCTCTCCCCTTATCCCCATCACGACATCTATTCCATCGAGGACCTGCAACAGCTCATCGGGGCTCTGAAGGAGGCCTCGCGTTACAAGGTTCCGGTGGGTGTGAAGATCGCGGCCGTACACAACAGCGCCCCCATTGCCTCGGGTATTGTTCGGGCAGGGGCCGATTTTGTAACCCTGGACGGCTTCCGTGGCGGCACCGGCGCCTCCCCCCGGGTGATCCGCGACCATGCGGGCATCCCCATCGAAATGGCCGTGGCATCCGTGGATCAGAGATTGCGGGAAGAGGGTATCCGCCACCAGGCCTCGATTATCGCGGGTGGCGGGATCCGTTACTCCGCCGATATTCTGAAAATCCTGGCCCTGGGGGCTGATGCGGTCATGCTGGGACAGTCCGTGATGATCGCCATGGGGTGCCGGGTTTGCCAGCAGTGTCACCGGGGGCTTTGTCCCTGGGGGATTGCCACCCAGGAGCCGCACCTGGTCAGCCGCCTGGATGCGGACATTGCCACGACCCGCCTGGTCAACCTCTTCAAGGCCTGGACGGAAGAGATCAAGGAGATTCTGGGGGCTCTCGGGATCGACTCGATCGAGAGCCTGGTGGGAAACCGGGATCGCCTGCGATATATCGGCACCAACCCCCACATCGCCGAAATCCTCGACGTCCGTCACGTTGGGGAATAAACTTTTTTATCGCACTCTCACTCGTACTCGCGAATCGCCCTTTCGAATCCCGATCTGCGCGTGCGTATACGAATGCTAATATCACCCATTTCTTTGAACAACCTTAACAGCCGATCACCGCTTACCCGTCCCCTCTTTGGCTGCGGCCTAATGCCACCTTATGAGCTAAATATAGAGTCTGACCCGAATGGCACTAACTTAAGGCTCGAAAAGACCAATTTACACACGCTTTATCTTCGTGCTCGTGCGCGTAATCGTAATCATTCATAATTTAGGATTTTGAATCAAGGAGAGAAGCACGTGTATCGGAGATATCGAGCACGAGTGCGAGTGCGAGTACGAGTACGAGTACGAGTAGGGAAATATATCTCCTCGGAGAACATGATTCTATTTCCTTAAGTCAGCGCCATTCGAGGCTGACCCCGTTCTCTTCTTTTTGTGTCTTTTGCGCCTTTTCGCGGCTGATATCTTTTCTCCCTGTTATCGGGCGGCTTCATTTTCCGCTTCAGCCTTCAACTGTTCAATATTTCTCCTATTCCCTTGACAGACCGGTGCGCCTGGGGCCAATTTTCTCTTGTTTTCTTGCAAAATCCAGGTTTCCCCGGAGGAACGAAATTGACCACCCAGCTGAAGGAAAAAAGCGATCGGGAAGTCGTTATCGACGCCATGAAAGAGGGCATGCCCCTCAGCTACCGGAAACTCAACGAACTCATCCACGGAGCTCACGATGACGGCGCAACCGTGATCAACGTGAACAATGTGTACGGACAGAGATTCATCTGTGCCGGCATGGAAGGCAAATGCACGGTGAACATTCACGGCACCCCCGGAAACGACCTCGGGGTGTTCATGCAGGGACCAACCATCAACGTCTTCGGCAGTGCGGAGGACCAGGCCGGAAATACGATGAACGACGGCAGGATCGTGATTCACGGCAACGCCTGGGATGTGACCGGCCTTGCAGCAAGGGGCGGCAAAATTTTCGTCAAGGGCAACGGCGGATACCGCATCGGCATCCACATGAAGGAATACAAAAACAAGCGCCCCATGATCGTGTACGGGGGCGTGGTGAAGGAGTTTTTCGGGGAATACATGGCCGGGGGCGCCCTTGTGGCCCTCGGGCTCGAGGAAAAGGACGGCGCGTGGCAGGATGCCTCGAATTCCGTTGTCAAGGGAAGCCTGGGAACCGGCATTCACGGGGGCATGATCTTTGTAAGGGGGGAGGTCAAACCCGGGCTCCTCGGGGTGGGCGCCACCCTGTCCGAGATCCTGCCGAAGGAGAAACGGATCCTGGATAAGCTGGTAAAGGAGTTCTGTTCCCTTTTCGGAGCTCCCGAAGAACTCGTTTACAAAAAGGATTTCACAAAGATCTCAGCCGGATCGTCCCGCCCCTTCGCCCACTTCTACTGTGTGAATCCGGTGTGATTATCCGGCGAGTGGGGAGCGGCTGGCTGCTTGCGGCTTGCGGCTTGCGGGGTTGTTCCAAGACATAGGTAACATTTTAGCATCAAGATCTATTTAAACCTGAAGATTCCCATAAAAAACCCATGCCCCGCATGGTGCGGGGCACGGGTTCACACAAACATCCTTTATCCTTAAGACAGCTCCCATTTTTCTCACCGGGTCTTTTCTCCCAGCTCGACTGTAATCCTCGACTCCAGCTTGCGGGCGTGTTCGTTCACATCCAGGAACTTGAACCGCCGGCCCGTTTCATATTTCTCCGATAAAACGTCCTCCAGAACCTGGAGGGCCAGGCGGGGTTGGCCGGTTTCGTAAAATCCCTTGGCGATCCAGTAATGCGCGATCGGGGCCTCTGGCGTGTTCAGGTACTCCTTGAAAAACGGCTCGGAACGTTCCACCACGTCCTTGTATTTTCCCTGGCGGCAAAGCGCCTCGAGCGCCATCAATGCGGCAGTGGACCGGGTCTGGATATTTGCCTCGGGAAAATCGCTCGCCACACTGTCGCACATGGCGCACGCCTTTTCGTAGGGAACCTTTCCGTTGTATGCCTTTTCCAGGAGGATGCCGGCCCTCTGCATCCGGGCGAATCCCTGAACATCCACATCGCCCGTGGCTCCCTCGATGGCCTGGTATGCGGCTTCTGAAGTGTCGAGATCCCGCATCCGGTAATAAAGGGCGGCACAACGCATCATGGCCTCGATCCGGGTGTCGGCGTCGCATTTCACTTCACCTCTCGCCAGCTTGAGGAACCGTTTCAGGATTTCGGGATCCGGCTTTCTCTCGAGGATCATGATGTAACCGCAACGGAGCTGGGCTTCCCCCGCCTCGATTTCAGAGGGGTGTTCCATGGAGAGGGCCTCGAACTGGTTTTTCGCCTCTTTTCTTTTCCCCCTGGCAAGGAGCCAGTAACCGCGCATCAGTTTGGCGCGGGCCGCTTTTTCCGATTTGGGAAACCTGCGGATAAACGCCTCGAACGCGGCCAGGGCATCGTCCCCTTCCGTCTTTTCCCTGTAAGCCATGGCCTTGGTGAAAAGATTGAGTTCATCCGCTTTTTCGTTATCCAGGCTGCGGAGCGCGTCCGTCATTTCCGGCCGCTCGAACGTCTTTTTCTTTGCGAAATCAATGCTGAACCGGCTTAAGCCGGAGGATTTCAGGATCGAGGGCTGGTCTCCGAACGGCCCGCCCTTTTCACCGAGTTTGTCCCCCATGGAAGGCTCCTTCACCGGGAAGGCGTCCGGGTAGCCGGAGGCGCGGATCTTCAGCTTGTAAAAATTGGCGTCCCCGTAGGAGTCGAAAGCTCGTGTGAGCACTTTATACCCGGTTCCAATCTCGCGCACCTCTGCCGGGCCGTACCCGAGCTCCTCGAGCCGGTCCGCTTCTGTGTTCGCTCTTGAAAGATCTCCGGTAAAGAGCACCTGGACTCTTGTCGGAACCTGGGAAACGGCCCCCAGGGCAAGAAGCGAAAGGGCGAGACTTAGAGCGATGACTTTCAATTTTCCCGTTTTCATTGTCATGCCTCCTTGAAGGTTTTTATATATTTACTTTTCTTCCATTTTATCGAAACAGGTCAGCTGGAGCTGCTGGCTGATGGTCTCGAGTTCGCTCCCCACACAGATGTAGATGGTCTCACCGGGAGTTGGAGAAATATATTCCAGGTGGAATTCATGAGGAGAGGAACTGTTCCTGGTGGTATCGCATTCTTCCAGGATTTCTCCACAGCTTCCGGAATAGATCGAGGCAAAGCCTTCGAAGGATGCATCGCCCCAATCGCTGTAATTTACAATGACATACGGCTTATCATATTCCGAAGGTACGGTGAATTCGTACCACACATCCGGGACTCCGGGATTGCAGGTATTTTCTGTGGAGGGCGTTGCGGAAGCGGTAAGGGCGCCCGTTTTGGTTTCCCCCGAGGTGATGATTTCCGCATCGATGCACTCGTCGTTATCCGGCGGGGGGAGGGGTGTTGTGGGGGGCTTCAACGCCTTTATTTCCAGGGGTGCAAGCTCCCGGTCGTAAACCCTTAATTCATCCATTGTTCCACGGTAAAAGTAAGTGCTTAAAAGATCGCCAATTCTGTAATCCTGTGGATATGAATGTTGTAATACATTATAGAAACCGATATCCTCAAGTTCGCCATCGATGTAAAGTTTGATATTTTTCTTTCCATTATTCCATGTACAAGCCACCTGATGCCAGTCTCCATCGTCCAGGCTTGTGTATCCCGCAATCTGGTCACTGTTGTAATCATATTTGTAATAAGCCACAGAACGATCGTCCTCAACTCTCAATCTCAGATATTCCAAACCCCAGCCATTCTCCACGGCAAATGCAACGGATTGGTTGTAATTTTCACTGTTTTCCACTACGTCTTTCACCCACATGACAACAGAACCAATATCATGATCATAGTACCTCGTATTGACACCTTCAACTCGACCATTGATTCCGTTGAAGCTCAGGGAGTAATCGGTTCCACCGTTGGGACCGACCACCCGTCTTACTCCCTGCATGTAAAAACCATCGCTGTAACTTCCGGAACGACCATAATTATAAACATGATTTGATGTGTGATTGAGGGGGAAGTACTGGATGGGTTCCTCCAGTTCGATCCATGATATCGTAATAAATCCTCGTGGAGAATTCACGGAATTACTGTACACCCTAATGTAATAGTCCTTTTCAACGTCATCCGTTATAATTTCCAAAGTTTCATGGCATCCATCTCCCATGCTGCACCCTCCCTCATCATTGCTGCAAGCTTCGTTCAGTTCCTGGAGACTTCCACAGCTTCCGGAATATAAAACAAATCCCGTTACTGCATCACTCGCGTTCGTTTCAATGGATACCAGTTTATTCGTGCCTGGACGAATCTTGTACCATATGTCCCTTAAGGGGGTATTGGTAACACAAGCGGGGTAAGATTGAGAACTGGGTGTGGCGGAACTCATTTCACTATCGAAATACCGGATGTTTCCATTCGTCAGGTTCTGAGCATCCACGCATTCATCATTGGAGGAGTAAACCGGTCTTTGCTGATTGTCCCAACATGCCGTTATGGTTTCATCATCTGATGTATAATTTGTCCCATTATATACTCGAATGTAATATTCATCTGTTGTTTGAGAATCGGTGTAAAATTCCAAGCTTTCATTATATCCATTACCCTGGCTGGTTCCAAGTTTCATAAGTGAACCACCATTCCCAAAGTAGACTACAAATCCTGTTTTTTGAACATTTGCGTCAATTGAGACTTCAACATGTTTATTCGTTCCGGGGGTAATTTTATACCATATGTCCTTATATGGATTGTCCGGCGTCACTTCTATCGGAAAGGGCTCCGGGCTCAAACCGGCATGTCTCATATGATCCGAGAATTCGGTATCTAAGCCATTTGATAATGTAACGGCTTTGCAACACATGTCATTCATATATATTTTTTCGACAAAGGGATTTCTGTTGGGTGCTGTTACAACAAGATCGTAATAATCCGCCGAGCTGTTACAGAACTCTATATCATCAGTTGAAATCTGCACGAATCCATCGGAATCGGGGAATCCCCTCCAGTAGCCGTTTGCCGCATTTGGATGAGAAACACATACAAGGGCCCCCTGGTTTGGTTGCCAGTCTCCAAAGTTAACTGCGGAGATTCTCTGATCTTCCAAATAGGCTTTCACATACAAATGATTTGGAAAATCTGAACGCAGCATCATTTCCGGATCGCCAAACCAGTGGAACATGAGAATGCAATATCTCGTATATTGATCCTCCCCCAGATATTGTTTCATGTAATACTTACCATAATTCAATGCAACAGCCGGCCGAGAAGAAAACGGATACTTCGATTCCGGTATTGATGGAGGATTCGGATATGTTGGATCAAAAGCGGGCCAAAAACAATCTGTAATCCCATAAATCATCAAGTCATTTATTCCCGACCAACTTATTCTTGCAGCTCCGGAGATTCCCACACAACCTCCACTGCTTTTTTCAAGAAAGTTTTCACATAGACAATCTGGATCATACGTTGATGAGCTCTTCCAAAATGCACCCGTTTTGCAATTTATACTGAATACAACGGGAGTTTTATCTCCATTATTCAGGGAAGCAATATCATCAATTACCTGTGCTGATCCTTCATCCCAGTATTTTCCGAATTTGGGATGGCACCAATAACTCTCCGCTATCTCGTGGACACTATCATTTCCATGTGCCCCATGATCACGATGAATTACCAATCCAACACCGTTATTTATAGCTGTAGATATGTCTTCTGTTGCGTCTTCTTCAGACGTCCATGAGTTTACAACCCATGTGGGAACGGGATCTGGATAACATTCAGATGGCGAAAGATTCCATCTCACCCGATTTAAATCGCATCGATGTGGAAGAGGATTACTTGTATCATATGGTCTAAAATGATATTGCGAGAAGCTTTGATCTTCCGGAAATATTGCTGTATTACCCGTTAATGACGGCCCATCCTGATCCATGGTTAAAAATTTATAGATCGTCATTGTCGATTCCATAAACCATCTAACAGAAATACCATCAGCCGTAGGAAAATCAGCATTTGTATCTTGAAAAAACGCAGCCGCTAAGAATCCTTTATACCAATTTGCCATATCTGGTGTTTTATCATATTTTAATATTTTGTTAACCACATCCGTACACTTTGACTCCAAGTGTACTGGAATCCTTCCCAGTATCACATCTGGGGTATAATCATCTTGTCCACCTCCCTCATTATCAAGAAGTGAATAGGGAATATCAGAATACCACTCTTGCCAATAACCCATCCACCATGGCTCTCCATTCAAAGCACTTTTTGCAAATGATGGTAAATCTTCTCTATCACCAACCAGAAGAACATAATAAGGTGCTGGATCACCATAATCGTATTCATACTGTATTTTTGCCTTGATATCGTCTTCATCAACTCCATCTTGTCCGGGATCGTCAATATCGCTCATCATAACGACTTTTGTTGTATATCCTTTTTTATGCTTCCATTCAACTAATGGTTGTACCTCTTCATAAAAAGCATCCGCTACGATTACGAGATAACCGACTTTTTCGCAGGATGAAGAGGAGAGCAACGTTTTTTCCTTCTCCATTGGTTTATAGTTCAATATAACGCTTTGGTCGAATCGCTCTGTATCCCTGTTTGCCAGTCTATTCATTTTATCTATCGAATAGATGTCTTTTTTCCCCTTATATTCCAGCTCTAATTTAATATCTTCCAGAGCAATCATCTCCGTTGATACTGGATTAAATCTGAGGGGGAATATCTTCACAAAAACAATTCTTCTTCCCCTCATAATTTGTGGATCATCTAGAATAACCGGAGAATCAGGGAAGAAACGATCCATTGAGTATGAAATCTGATCGAAATGAAACTTCGGATCCTTAATGTCAAGCGAATCTGGCTGCGGGGGCTGTTTCGGAAAAACATGATATCCCTTACCCAGTCGTTTTTCCTTTTTTTTGATGATCTTCACACTCACATCAACTCCATGTGGAATTTGCATATAGAATCCCTTGAAAGGTAACTGTGGCGCTCCGATTTTCTCCGCACTCGATCCACAACCCGGTACCCTTAACATATCATACGTGTTTCCATCTTTTGCCTGTACACTTGATTTACAAAAACCCGGAAATCTGACATTTACTTCTTCACTGGAGTCTATTTCTTTTGTTTCCAGTAGGTTCACTATTGTTGTTTTTTCCTTCATTTCAGAATTAATCAAAGTCCAATCACCGCAAGTGGACGTTTTTTCCTCAGTCCACCCCGAAGATATCATTCCAATCATGGCTGTAAATCCGAGGATCAATACAAGAGCTTTCAATTCCCTGTAATTCAAGAAGTCTTTCATCATTTTAATCCTTCCTTTCTTATTCGAAAATTTATTTTTCACCTTTCCCAGCCATAAAGGATACCCTTTGCATAATCTGTTTTAAATCAGAATATACCAAACGCACCTCTATTGTATATACAACCTGCTATTGAGAGTTTCACCACCCCTCAATTTATGCAGGAATTATTACTAGATGAAAACAGGGAATGTCAAGGATAAAAATATAAAATTTCAACAACTCTATCTATTTTCGTAAAGGAAAATTTGTTATTCTTGGGGAACTCGATATAATTGAGCAAACCTTGTCCAAAACACTGTTATTAAAGGGGTTATTCTTAAATTGTCGTTTGACAGACAACAAAAAGGAGGGTTGGTTTAAATTGGCACCGATCCAGATATCTCGGATCCAAATGATTTTTTAAATATTTGATTTTGGAAGAAATTATTCCAAAAACGGTAGAAGATTCAGAAAATGAGGCTTTTCCAATTTCAAACGATTCAAAAAAATCGGGCGAACGCGATTCGAGATATCGAAACGTTTAAAATAAAAGACCAAACTGATCCGTTCTATCTTTTTGTCACTTTTGGCGGATGATGTCATAAAGAAAACAGCAAAACAGGGCGGCAACCCTCCAAAACACTCACTCCCCCATCACCTTGACGATGAGGCGCTTTTTCCGCCGGCCGTCGAACTCCGCGTAATACACCTGCTGCCAGGGACCCAGATCCAGACGGCCCCCCGTGATCGGAAGGATGACCTCGTGATGGATCAATAGATTTTTCAGGTGGGCGTCACCATTCGTCTCGCCTGTTCTGTGATGACGGTAATCGTCGCGATAGGGCGCCAGACCCTCCAGCCATTCGTCGATGTCCTGGATCAGGCCCGATTCCGCATCGTTCACGTACACCCCGGCCGTGATGTGCATGGCGCTCACCAGGGCCATGCCCTCTTTGACCCCGCTCTTTTGAACAATCTCCCCAACCTTTTCCGTGATGTTGATGTACTCGCGGTGTTGTCGGGTATTGAACCAGAGATATTCCGTTGCGAATTTCATGGGTCTCCTCCTGAATGAAATGATATTTTCCTTATGATGATATCAGAATCCGGGAGATCGCCCGGATCGACACGAATACCAATGACATTCCTCTTCTTTGTAAAAAAGGGCTTTTTCCACAGATTTACGGTTTTTTCATGGAGCTTGCCATCCGCAATCCACGGGATGATAACCGAACGAGTCTGACTGATGCCTTCATTCTCGTACTGAAAAAAGATTTGGAAAATTGTTTCCTGTTTTTCCCCATCGACCGGCCTGATGGAGGCAATAATGGTTATATGGGAATAGAGAAAAAGTCCCCTTGGTTTGGAAAACGGGCGCCAGAGAACAGGGTCGCGTCCAGAGTTGTGGGCTTTTATGGAATTTTTCTCCAACTCGATTCTGTCCGTATCGATCCCCTTATTCCAAAGCGGCTTTCCCCCGGGACCAACAAAGGAAAGATCAAGAACCTCGGGAATATATCCCCTTTTTATCGCCTCATCACGGAGGGCGCGAATATTCCTGGTGCGCTCCTCAATGGGGATGCGTGATAACATAACATCCGCAATCCCCGTGTGAACGTTTCCCGGGGCATCTTCCGCAAGAATCGCAATTCTGTTCAACACCTGGCCGTATGACATGGGAAGTGCCTGATCAACGCCGAAAACAGCCAGAAGCAATTCATTTCGATTCGTTATCACCATCCCGCGAAGCCGCTCAAAGCCGCCTGCGGCCAACTCGAGATTCTCGAGCGAACGGGTCCATACATCCTCGTATTTTGCATTATTGCGAGCCAGCTGGAGCTCGTTCAGGAATAAACTGGAGTGGTGAAAGACCATCCTTTCGCCTGAGCTGGATGGATTGCTCTTCCAGTCGGGATAACAGTTTTTATTCATTTCAAAAAATCTGTAAACATTTTTGAAAGAAAAAAGGGCACTCATCATCCTGTGATGCGGCCATTCCAGCACGAACACATCGCCTTCCCTCAAAAAAGGCCTGGCCAAGATGAGGTCCCCCTCCGGGGCAAGGCGATCTTTGAAACCCGGAACAGCAAGATGAGTGAAATTCACGACGAACAGCAAAAGCGCGAGAACGCCCTCGAGAACACACGGAAGCCGCCGAAATATCCGCCGCCGGTGTGAACGCCCTTCAAACACCACATCGAAAAAGAGGGCGACAAGAGTTACCTGGGGCAGCAGGACAAACGCCTGGAAATTCTTGAGAAAAGGTGTCCACCACAGGACAAATATCTCCACGGGAACGATCCAGAGAATGATCCACCATATATGCCCTGCACGGCGGACTCCGCGAAGGGTTGAAAAAACAAGATAAAGGGATGCTGCTCCGGCGGCGATTAATACAACCGTGGATATCCCGCCGTATTTATCGGGAAGTGGATCGGCGAATTTCTGCGGGAACAGGTTGATCCAGCTTGCCAGCCAGCTCAGACGGAGATACCTTATTCCCTGAACGGAAAAATTCGACGCCAGCCCCCAGGGCATACCATCCCAGTGAGCATACTCTGTGAGCCAATGAAGAAAGGCGTGTCCAGGCTTCGAGATCAACCAGCCGGACAGGTATATCAACACGGAAAATAATCCGGAAACCCCGCAATATAAAATGGAAATCAGGACTCGATCAAGGGATTTGCGGTCCCGGTTCAACGACAGGAAAAGGAGAAGACCCACTGCGGGAGCGGTAAGCGAGCAAGCCTGGTGAAGCGCGGTCGCAACAGCAAGAAGGAGGCACGATAAGATGAAACGTAAAATCACGGAGCTGGATAGAGCCTTTCCGCTTCTGTTCAAGGCCCTTGCTGTTGAAAGCACCGTGCAGGCGGAAAGAGCAAGTATGGCATAAGCTGGAACGTATGCCTCGAACTGGGTTGAAAACTGCCAGTAAAGGCCGGAAACCGAAACAAGGAGTGAGGAGAGAGAACTCACAATTCGGGAAAAGGAGAGAAAACGCAGAAAGCGGTACGTGGCCCACACACCGACCCAGGAAAAAAGAAGCATAACGGCCCGGAGAACCCCGTAACGCGCCTCATCAAATCCCAGTTTATCCCCCAGAATCACAGCTGCCCGGAGAATCGGGGAGAAGACTGGGTGGTGAGGGTGAAACGCGCCGCTTCCAACCACTGCTTTGTATAGATATTCTATTGAGTCGCCCGAGAGAAATCTCGGGGAAAGAGTGAGTGAGAAAAAGGCGGCTGCGAGAAGGGTGAAGGAAGCAATACGGGTATATTTCGGGCTTCTGGTTGCGGGGTGTTCTCTATTCTCTTTCATGAGCTTCAACTATAATTGCCAAACGAAGAATCGTTCGGCAATCACTCATACATGGACCAAAAAGCCGAAACCGCGGTGCGGGGGTTCAGATCGAACAGGAGGGCGCGGCCGGTCCAGGAGTCCACGAAAGGCGCCCCCAGAAGGATCTCGTCCGCCCCGTCGCCGTCGATGTCGCCGGAGCAAAAAGTATCGCACAGCTGGAGGTAGTCCATACCACCGTTGATGATGTAATCCACTTCTTCGTTTTCCACGGAAATCTCGGAGGGGAATGACGATTTACCCAGAACGATAAAGGTGCGGCCCTCGGAGTTGTAACCGGGCCGTTCGCCGTCGCGGGAGGTGAACATGAAATCGCCGATTCCATCCCCGTTGAAATCCGCCCCCTCGAGGCTCCAGTAGAGGGAGTTGGTTTCATTATACCCCTCCACGAAGAAATCGGAGCTCTCGAAGGCAAGGTTAATGCTCGAGGGGAGCTCGGAGCCTCCGAAAAAGCCATAGATGGCGCCGGCGGAAACGGTATCCACACCGGCGCTGTCCCAGCCGTAGGCAAGGGCCAGGATATCGCCCGTGCCGTCGCCGTTCACGTCGGATACGGCCACGGCGTCCCCGAGCTGATCCCCCTTGTTATCCCCGTAAATGGAGAGATCCGCACTGGAGAGGCTGGTGGAGGAGGGGAATCCGGACCCGCCGTAAAACACGAAAACGCGCCCCTCGGAGGACCAGAGGGCATTGCTGCCCAGTTCCTCCCCCAACACGATATCGTCCACTCCATCGCCCGAAACGTCGCCGATGGCGATATCGGTGCCCATTTCAGCGTCTTTTTCGTTGCCCTGGATCACGGAGTCCGCCTGGGTGAGGAGATCTATGGTAGTTCCTGAAGAAAGGGAGGTTTTTCCGTATATAATGTATGCGTTACCCGCCAGGGTATTCGATCCAGCGGTTGAGAAGTGTGCCCCCACCACGATATCGTCGATATTGTCATCATTGATGTCGCCGGTTGCCACGGCATGGGATGTGGAGCCTCCGAATGGGGCCATTCCGGCCCCCCCCAGGTCGTCGCCGGAATATGCCCCGAGGATCTTCACATCCCAGTCCCCGTCTCCGAAATCATAGGTTGTGGTATTGAAGAAATTGGTTCTTCCGAAGAGGATATAGAGGACGCCGGCAGCGGTCCTGCCCGGTGGAGAGAACGTGGAATCCGCCAGGATGAGGTCTTGTATGCCGTCGCCGTTCACGTCGCCGGATTCGAGGGAATTGGCAAAGTCGTACGAGCCGGTTTCCCCGTAAATCACCACGTCGGCGCTTTCCGAGGAGAGGTCCACGAGATCGTTATCCCCGAAGCCGCCCCTGCCATGGAAGAGATAAACCGGATGGACCTGGTTTCCCTCGTTGTCCCACACATCGGCCCCGATAACGATATCCTCGAGTCCGTCGCTGTCAAGGTCCGAGCAAACCAGAGGTCTTCCGAGCAGGTAGTCCTCCCCGGGCGCCCTCACTTCGAACACCCGTTCCGCTCCCTCGATCTGGATCGCTGAGGCAAAGACCAGGCCGCTCGATATCGCAAGGATGAAAGCCAGTGACAGGAAAATGATACTGTTTAATTTCACTTTTGAACCTCCTCGAATTCAAATATCAGGGTATAAATGCTCCTGGCGAATTGGTGGGTCAAGGGGATTCTTGAGTCTTGACTTTTCGTTTCGTGTATATTTTCTTTGCTTCAGGTGTCTGCATTTACGCTTTAATTTTTCTCATTACCAAGCTTGACTCCAGGGGGTCAAGAACACGACGCATTCAAAGTTACAAAGGGGGATGAAGTCATGAAAAAAACAAGTTCCGGGGTGTCTTTCCTTCTCTCCATATCCTGCCTGTTTCTCTTATCGCAAACGATCTTATCCATGCCGGAAAACGCCCTTCCATGGATCAACCTCTCCGGGCCGGTGTCTCCAGAACCGGAGAAATCCGGAGAGGTCGAAGCTACAATGATATCGATGGCATCGGGCGATTTTGACAAAGACGGATATCCTGATCTTGTTTGCGGGCATGCCAACGGGGACGCCTTTGCCATTACATTCAGGAAGGCGGAAAAAAGCATTTCCCCTGACAGCATTCCCTTTCCCTCCGTATCCGCATCCCTTTTCATCGATACCCGTCCCGATTTCCTCGCAACGGGAGATATGGATAACGACGGTCACCGCGACATCGTGTGTTGCGAAAGGGGCGGAGAACAGCTGATCCTTATCCCCGGCGATGGAAACGGCGGATTCGGGGATCCGGAGGAAATCTGCCTGAACGGTCACATAACGGCCTTTACCACGGGGGAATTCAACAGAAGGGACGGTCTCGTGGATATCGCTTGTGCGGTTTCGGGCGAGGCGGGATCCGAACTCCTGGTGTACGAAGATCCCCGGGGCGCCTGGCTTGCCGAACCGGAGATCACCACCCTTCCCGGGGAGGCCGGATCGATTTCTTCCGGGAACCTGAACGACGATTTCATGCCCGATCTCGCAGTCGGCGGGAAAGGATGGATGATCATTCTCGAGGGTCGCGACAGGAATCTTTACGCGAGGGGCTCCCGAAAAAATGAAGTTCTCCCCCCACGGTTCATTTTCGAACCGACCCCTTTCAATATCCAGTCAGTCGCCATCGGCGATTTCTTCGGGGAGGCCCGAAACGTCGTCGCCCTCCTGGACGATTCCGGGGTTATACATGTATACGATCCGGGAAAGGATAAAAACAATATCCTCCACGGACCTTCCCTCGCTGAATCGAGCATCACCGGGGAAGGCGGCTTTCTCCTGGCATGCTATGTTTCCAGTCTGCCCGGGAAGGATCTCATCGTGGGAACCGCTTCCGGAGGTCCCCTCACCATTCTGGATCGGCGTCACTTCATGAGAATGGCGGCAAAGAGGGATCCTCGCGATAACACCGACACACTCGAACCTGTAACCCTTTCCACAACAGGTAAAACCCGGGCCGTACTTCCCCTTCGCCTGAACGGAGACGCCCTTTGCGACCTGGTGATCGCGGAAACTCAAAAAAACGGCATCTCGATTCTCTATACAAAACCCTTAACCACCTTTACCGTGGATTCCCCGGACAAACTCCCGGATGAAAACCCCGGAAACGGAATCTGCGACGCATGCCTCGAATGGGACGGATCCACATGCCTCAAGTGGGGATGCACCCTTCATGCGGCCATCCAGGAAGCCAACGCCTCCCCCGGACTCGACGACATCCGCTTCAGCCTCAGCTCGATTGATCCCGTGGATGCCTACGGATTACCGGACATCGAGGAGGCCGTGGACATCGACGGAGGGACACTGGGAAACACGATCATCCAGCATGGAAGTTACACCATCGACTTTTTCAAAATTACGAGCGGCTCCCACACCACCATAAAGAACCTCGTGATCTCCGGGGGAAGTAACTGCATCACGCTGGGGGGATCAGGCCACCACATCGTGGAGAGTAATTACATCGGCACGGACGAACTCGCCAGCGAGCGAATGCGGGGTCAATGCGGCGTACTTGTAACCTCCCCGGAGAATCTGATCGGGGGAATGTCCTCCGATCGCCGCAACGTGTTCGGATCGGATAAAGGCGTTCATATAGAAGATTTCGAGGCCCACGATAACCTTGTGTGGGGGAATTACTTCGGTTTACAAGCTGATGGAGACTACGCTTTGAAATCCTCCGGGGGCTCGATGTGCACCGCGGGAGTCAGGATCGAGGACGCCCCGGGAAATCAGATCGGTGGAACAGAGGCGGGAAAGAGAAACGTCATTTTAACCGCCTCATGGCCGATTCACGTTACCACTGTATCCGGAAGCCCCTCATCGACCTGCGACAACCTGATCCAGGGAAATTATATCGGAACGAACAAGGATGGCGATGCCGTTCCGGAATCGCTTCAGAAAACGGCGGATATTATCATCATCAACCGCGCCGACAGAACCACCATCGGTGGGACCGCCGGGGTAACATCCGAGCTGGACTGTTCCGGCGCGTGCAACCTGATCGCCAACGGAGAACACGGCATCCAGCTGACCGGTTCCGTGATGAGTGGGAACAAGTACCCTTGCGGCGCCGTGATCCAGGGCAACTTTATCGGCACGGACAAAACCGGCATGAACAGCGGCGATTTCGGCATCAAATGGAACGGTATCACGGTGGGAATCGTGCAGGGAACAACCATCGGGGGAGACATTCCCGATGCACGGAACGTAATCTCCGGTTGCGGAAACGACGGGATCAAACTGACGGGCGATTATACCTATTCCTCGACCGATACCCTGATCATCGGGAACTATATCGGTGTGGACGCGCTTTCCGCGGGGGCCCTTGCCAACACGGGGCACGGCATACACGCCCCCGAACCCGTTTTCGGCCCGCTCCGGATCGGGGGAGGTTACCTCACCACGCCGGGGGGTGAATTAACCGGGGAAGGCAACCTGATCTCGGGAAACCTGGGTGACGGCATCAACCTTTTCAAAACCACAAATGCGATCATACGCGGGAATTTTATCGGAACCAACTCCCTGGGAAACCGGCCTATCGGTAACGGCGGTTTCGGCATCACAGCCTCCGGAAAATCCAAGACAATCGGGGGAGATTTGAAAGGGGAAGGAAATCTCATATCCGGAAACGGGAAATATGGTTTAAAAATATACGTTAATGCCGCCACCCACATCCAGGGCAACCTGGTCGGAACGGATACCACGGGCCTCACCGCGATCGGCAACCAGAAGGGCGGCATGGAAATCCTGAACGCGGCAGAAATGAACGGCGGGGTGATCGGGGGAGACTCTCCAAGGATGGGAAACGTCATATCGGGAAGCCTGGGAGATCCTGCCCTGGGAGAGGGATTCGGAATCTGCCTCCACGGCACCCGGCATATGAAAATCCAGGGGAATAAAATTGGCACCGACATAACAGGCGACAAGGCCCTTCCCAACTCCGGTCACGGGATTCTCCTCCTGGCCGGATCCCAGCATAATATCATCGGTGGCGGCGACATCTCCCAGATTAACACCATCTCGGGCAACGGAGGCAGCGGAATCTTTTTACAGAAAAAATATACCCATTATAATAAAATCCAGGGAAACAACATCGGGGTGAACCATATCGGGGAAGCCGCCCTCGGGAACCAGCTGTGCGGGATCGAAATCGAGGATCAGTGCTGCTCGAACACCATCGGGGGCAAAACGGTCGAAATCGGGTTCCCCCCGGGGAACATCATCTCGGGGAATAAAAAGGACGGCATTTCTATCTACAACAGCCGCCCCTTTGCATCCGGCCAACCCCTTGACATCAACGAGATCCAGGGAAACATCATCGGCCTGGATGCAAATCACGATCCCGCCGGCAACGGGGAATCCGGCGTTCACTTCCGCGACTTCAAACTTGTTTATATCGGAGGGGAGAACTTTGCAGGCGGAACCGGCAAATATGCGGGCAATATTATCGCAGGCCAGACCAGGCACGGCATCCTGATCGAGGATGAGCACGCACGGAATTTCCTGATCCAGGGCAACTATATCGGGACCGACGATAAGAGCAAAAGCGGCATCGGCAACGGGGGCGACGGCATCCGGATGACGCGGGTCACCACCGAGGAAGGCAGGCTCGGAGTCATCGGAGGGACCTCGAGCGATCTGGCCAACATCATCTCCGGGAACACGGGAAGCGGCATCCGGATCGACGGCTCGGGAATCCGGTTCGGATATCCCAGGATGCAGAATCCCGTAATCGAGGGAAACCTGATCGGAACCTCTATCAACAGCTCAATAAGCCTTCCCAACAAAGAACACGGCATATACCTGATCAACTCAGAGGAAACCATTATCGGTTCCACAAAAAAGGGGGGATCGAACGTCATTTCCGGAAACGAAGTGGACGGCATCAGGATGGAGGGATCAAAAGACTGTGTGATCCTCGGGAACTTCATCGGTATGGATGAATCGGGCTATTCCTCCGTTCCCAATAAGGGGGAGGGCATCGCAAACTTTTCCGGTTCGAATATCCAGATCGGCGGTGATACCCCCGAAATGAAAAACGTCATTTCAGGAAACGGCCGGAACGGGATCCTCATAACCGGAAGCATTGGATCGAATCATAGAATAACGGGAAATCATATCGGGATTGATATTGACGGGTCTAACGCACGTCCCAACACGCTGAACGGAATACGCGTTGAAAACGGTGCAAAAAACTTCCAGATCGGGGGCAATAAACCCGGCGAGGAAAACGTCATCGCCGGAAACAAGGGATGGGGAGTTGAAATCCGAAGAGGCGAGCTGGCAGGGGACAAACAACCTTACAACATCGCCGTTGTGGGAAATTACATCGGGCTGTTTTACGATTCCTCGAAGGATGAAACGACCATATCCCCAAACGAGCTGGGAGGTGTTCTCATCTCGGATGCCATAGATAACACGATCGGCGGTTCCATTGCATCGGACCGGAACATCATATCCGGCAACGGGGGCGACGGCATCCAGCTGGCAGGGGAAAACTCCACCGGGAACGCGATCTATAACAACTTCATCGGAACCGACCCGGGGGGAACCCTTATCCAATTGCCGGATACCCTGGATAAAACGGGGAACACGGGAAACGGCATTCACATAAACGGCGCGCCATCGGTTCAGATCGGCGGGCCCGCCACACTCGAGGGCAACGTGATCTCCGGCAACCTGAAGAGCGGCATTTCCATCCAGGGAGAAAAGGCATCCGGAACCACTATTGTCAATAACCTCATCGGTCTGGATAAGGACGGATTTCTGGATCTGGGAAACACCTCCTGCGGAATAAAAATATCCGGCTCGCCCGGAACCATAATCGGTGGTGTGACCCGCGATCTGTCAAATGCCATATCCGGCAACGGGGAAGACGGCATCTCGATCTCCGGAATGGGGGCAACGGGCACCACCATTAAGGGCAATGTAATCGGGGCAGACTATGACGGTCTCCTGGCCGTACCCAACGACAAGAGGGGCATTCTTGTTGACAACACCACCGGCTCTCAAATCGGGGGAACGGAAGACGGCGCCGGCAATCTCGTCTCCGGCAACAAGGGCGCCGGTATGGAAATCTCCGGGAAAGAGGCTGGAAATACCCTGATTCAATCCAACCTGATCGGAACCAACATAAACGGCACGGGAGAGCTTCTCAATATTGGGGGGATCGTTATAGACAATGCCCCGAACACCCGGATCGGTCCGGGCAACCTGATCTCGGGCAATGATTCCCACGGCGTCTCTCTGAAAGGCGCGGATTCCGAGGGAACGACCCTCTCCGGCAATTTCATCGGCACGAATAAAAACGGCGACGCGGCCCTGGCCAACCAGGGAAACGGCGTCCATCTGGAACTTGCCCGCGGGATCGTGATCGGGGGAACAAACCCCGAGGATTACAACCTTGTTTCCGGCAACAAGGGAAACGGGATCAATCTTTCCGGGGATGAATCCACCCGGGCGGTGATTCGTGGAAACCGGATCGGAACGGACAGGGATATGCTCCACCCGATCCCAAACGGGGAGAACGGCATCCTCCTGGTCGGTGCCGGGAAAAACACCATCGGTGGATCCAGGATGGAGCATGGCAATATAATCGGTGGAAACCTGGCGAACGGGATCCGGCTCTCCGGCATCAAGGGAAAACAGAACCTGGTGTTTGGAAATCAGCTGGGGCTTCATATCAAAGACGGGGTTTCCTCCCCCACGAAACTCGCGAACGCAAAACACGGCATCTATATCGAGCAGGGGGCATCGGAGAACACCATCGGAGGAGACAGCTTTACCTCCGGGAACGTAATCGCCTATAACGGCCTGGATGGAATCTACATTGCTTCAGGAAATAAAAACAGGATCTCGAGAAACTCCATTTTCGAAAACAGCGGGCTTGGGATCGATCTTGGTGAGAATGGACAAGATACCAACGATGATAAAGATCCGGATACAGGGGCAAACCAGCTCCAGAATTATCCGGTTTTAAACAATGCAACTTACACATCGCCGAATCTTGCCATTATTGGAAACCTGAACAGCATACCAGAAAAGACCTTCGAGATCCAGTTTTATGCAAACGATAAAAAAGACCCGTCCGGTTTCGGAGAGGGAGGGGATTATATCGGATCGATCGATGTGACAACCGATACAGACGGCAACGCCGCAATCTCGGCCGGTTTTTCCTATCCGTACAATGCGGCCTTTATCACCGCCACAGCCATTGACGAAAACGGCAATACCTCGGAGTTTTCCGCATTCATCGCCCTCCCCTCTTACGAAGAGATCATGATCCGGGAATACCTCCTGGGATTGAGAAAGCTCACCCCGGAGGAGAGGAAAACCGCGGATGTAAACGGTGATGGAAAAATCGACGTGGCCGACCTGGTGGCATTGAATCTCTGATTGTATCGGGATTTACAAGAGTTCTCGAAGATCCACAACAAAACCAATTTTCCTGAGGGCTCTGATCATCTCTTTCCCGGAAAAGGTTTTGCTCATATAGCAACTTCTATCTCTCTTGATTTAACGCCTGGTTTATCCTTTATAAGATTCACCTTTTCCAATCCCTCGAGATAACAGAGAATCGCTTCCCTTGCATTTTTCAGGCATTCCTCCTCTGTTTCTCCCTGGGTGAAACAACCGTCAAGGGCGGGGACGGTCACATTGTATCCCCCCTCCTCTGCTTCTTCGAGGATAACCACAAATTTCATTATAATGCGCCCCGAAATAAAATACATTTATCTCATAATCACAAAAAGAATGAAATTCAAGTCAATAAAGATTGTATTTCCCTTGAATCCATACCACGATTCCCGCAGCATAATAGCTTATCAAATCATGAAAACGCTCGTTACAATCCTTGTGATCCTCATTTCCGGAGGATTGTTTTTCTCCACCCTTTCCTGCCGGAACGAACCCTCTACAGATCCCGTCGGGCGGCCGCGGGAAATGATGAAGAAGGATTATATCGAGGATGCCTTCGGTATGGAGATGAAAATGCTCTGGATCCCCGGGGGCTCCTTCGAGATGGGATCGCCAACAGTTGAAAAAAACCGCGAACCGGATGAAACCCTTCACTCCGTTACCCTGGACGGTTTCTGGATCGGGGAAACCGAAGTGACCCAGGAACAGTACGAGGCGGTCATGGTGGAAAATCCCAGCCGCTATAGCGACACTCCGCGAAATCCCGTGGAAAAGGTTTCATGGCACGAGGCCGCATCATTCTGTGAAAAACTGAAAGAAGAAACGGACCGGAATTATACCCTTCCAACAGAGGCACAGTGGGAATTTGCCTGCAGGGCCGGGAAGGAAAAGACATGGAGTTTCGGGGATGAAAGACAAACGGCGGATCAATACATGTGGCATCAGTCAAACGCCGATTTTCATCCCCATCCGGTCGCGGGGAAAATGCCGAACCCCTGGGGCATCCACGACATTCACGGGAACGTCTGGGAATGGTGCCTGGATTCCTACGATGAAGATTTTTACGAATCAGTGGAGGCGATAAAGAGGAATCCGGTTAATGAAAAGAAAACCGGAGAGAAGGTTTTAAGGGGAGGTTCCTGGCGAAACCACCCGGGATTCGCCCGATCGGCCTCCCGCTTCAAAAACGCCCCCGCCGTTCGGGATTGCAGCATTGGTTTCCGTGTTGCGAGGCTTCCTGAAGAACCGTATTAAAATACCTGTTATTCAGGAAACCATGGATTCCATGTCACTGATCCGAGTACAGGTTATAATCGATTTCAGGAAAGATGTTGTTTCTGTATTCGAGGTCGGAAAGCAAGGAACTGTCGATCCCGCCGCGTTTTATCTGATCGTACAGGTTGTTGAAATTGACAAGGTGTTCCCTGGATCGAGTAACCGCGTAATCCACCATGGTTCGGGTTTTCATGATGAACGCCCAATCGCTGGATTGAGCCAGGAGGAGCTCGCGGGCCGCCTGTTTGAGTGCCCGATCCACGATCCCGGCGGCGCCCCGGTTCTCCGTTGCCAGCTCGATCATCCTCTGGGCAGCCTTGTGAAGATGACGGTAAAGCCAGTCGTTCGATCCCTCGAGCCAAACCTCGCAATATCCCTTGAATCCCCAGCTGGAAAGGGATGGGGTGGCAACCTGGTTTCTGGGAAACGCCTCGAGGTACTCGGATGGAGTTATGGTTTTCACAACATCCTGGTCGTAATGCATCTTGCGGAGGAGGTAATTCAGGAAATCGGGTCCCTCGTACCACCAGTGCCCGAACAGCTCGGCGTCATATGGCGAGACGATCAAGGGTGGTCGATCCATGATGGAGCTGAGGTGCTGGATCTGTTTTTCCCGGTTGAACATGAAATTGCCGGCGTGTTCCGCGGCCTTTTCCAGGGCCTCTTTCTCGCGATATGGCTGTTTGTCCTCGAGTTCCGGTCCTGTGATCCGGTAATATTTCATTCCCGTGAAGATGCGGATCCCGCTCTCATGGATATAGGGTTTGATATAGTCGATATCGAGGTCGAATCCGATATCGCGATAGAATTCACGGTAATTGAAATCCCCTGGATATCCCTCCTTCGAGCTCCAAACGCTCTTGGAGGATTCGGTGTCCCTTCCAAAGGCTGCCACTCCTGATGGACAGAAAACCGGTGCGAACACGCCGTATTTCGGGCGACGGTCGGAGAACAGGATCCCATGGGTATCCACGAAAAAGTATTGAATTCCGAATTCCCTCAAGACTTCATCCAGTCCCGGGTAATAACCGCATTCGGCGAGCCAGATCCCCCGGGGAGGCCGGCCGAAATGCCTCTCGTAGTGTTTTTTCGCCACCCCGATCTGTGCCCGCACAGCCCCCTTCTCGGTCCGGAGGAGGGGGAGAAAGCCGTGCGTTGCACCGCAGGTGATAATCTCGATGTGCCCGGCATCCTGGAGGGCCCGGAAGGCCCGCACCAGGTTCCGCCCGTGTTTTTCCTCGAACATGTAACGGCAATGCCTGAACTTTCTCAGGTACATCCCGGCCGTTTCCTGAATCTCCGGTGAGAAACGGGTGCGGAACAGCTCCTTTTCCGCCAGCTCGATCAGCTTGTCGATATGGCGGATATACCGCTCCTGGAGGAGCCGATCGGTGAGCATGGAAACGAGGGGCGGGGTCATGGACATGGTGACTCGGAAACGGACTCCCTCTTCTGCCATGTTCTCGAAATGGGTGAGGAGAGGGATATAGGTTTCCGTGATGGCCTCGTAGAGCCAGAGCTCCTCGAGGCTCTCGTTATATTCCGGATGCCGCACATAAGGCAGGTGAGCGTGCAACATCAGAACCAGATAACCCTGGGGCATACGTTTTCTCCCGACATTAAATAGACGGATTCATCGCGATTCGATGGATCGTATTCTTCGATATATATCGAATAGTAAATCTCAGACAATAAAAATAGATCGTCAAGGCTTTTGAACGCGATTATCTCTGCCTTGTCACTCCGACTTTCCGGCAATACACCTCGAGGGGGCATTCGCTGCATCTTGGCGAAACCGGGGTGCAGCGGTTTTTACCGTACATGACAAGGAGATCGTTGATCTCGATCCAGTACTTTCGGGGGAGCTTTTTCCTCAGAGCGAATTCCGTCTTTTCGGGAGATTTGGTTTTGACATAACCCCATCGATTCGTGATCCTGTGAACGTGGGTATCCACACAGATGCCCGGTTTTCCATATCCGATGGTCACCACGAGATTGGCGGTTTTTCTCCCCACCCCGGGGAGGGTTAAAAGCTCCTCGATTTCATCCGGTACCACTCCCCCGTATTTTTCGATCAGGATGGAACAGATCTTCTTTATATTCCCGGCTTTGATATTGTAGAAACCCACGGGATAAATGGTTTTCGCGATCTTTTCCCGGGAAAGGGAAAGCATTTTTTTCGGAGTCGAAGAAATGGCGAAAAGCCGCTTCGAGGCGGCGGATGTGCATTCATCTTTTGTTCGAAGACTCAATACCGTGGAGATCAGAACCCGGAAGGGATCTCTCTTGTTTTCCGCGATCTCTCCCATCACAGTAGGATTCCATGCTTTTACCTCTCGTTTCAGGATTTTCATAACGCCATGGATGGGAAACGTTTTTTTTCGTGTCGTTGATATGTCCAATTTTCCCTCTCTACCTTATAAAAGATCCCCGCAGTTTGGAAATCAACTACGGGGATGATGGTTTCAACGTAATGTATCACGAGTCCGGCCAGACCGGGGGATCCAGGGTCTCGAGGATCACGCGATCGATGTATATCCCCGTACCGGCATCGGCCTTGTCGCTCAGGTTGATCAGGTCCACCGAGATGATAATGGTCTCCCGGGTCTGGCTCACGAGGAGCTCCTGTTCAGGGTAAAAATACAACCGGTATTCCCTGGGAATCATGAGTGGAGCCATATCCGCATCGCCGCTGTTCTGTTCCCGCAACATGGCGACATGCATGAAGCTCTTGGTGGTAACGCGGAAACGAACGTCCGGGGTATCGGAGCGATCCGGCACATCCGTGTAGATAAAGAATCGAACACAGTAAAGGGTATCGGTCGTGATCTGGATTTCCGTATCCTTTTCCCAGAATCCGTAAGTGTTGTTATTGACCACTCCCATGTAGATGGACTGTCCGGTTTCCGAGAAAAGAGGAGGTGTGAATACGGGGTATGCGTTTCCCTCTTTCCAGCCTTCCTTGGATCCGGTGAAGTTGTAATCGGCCAGGGTGGCCTTTGTGGAAAGGGAATCGAGTGGAACACGGTCGAACTCTATTCCCCGGAAAAACAGGGCGGCATCCGGGGTATCGTTTTCATCCAGGTTGACCAGATCGAAGCTCACCTGCAAGTCGTCTTCTTCTTCCGTGGCCCCGAGCGATGCAAGGGGGGGAATAAAGTACATATCGTAGATCTTGGTCACCAGGGTGGTCGGAGAAGCGTATCCCTCCCGGTTGCTCATGACCCTCATCATGGGATTGAGCTGGAAGTGCTGTGGATTGATCCTGATTCGAAAGCTGGGGCAGGTCACCTGGGAAAAGATGTTGGTGTTCACGGGAATCCTGGCCCTGTAAAGATATCCCTCGACCACGGGGAGTTCGTCGGGATCGCTTTCCCAGAAGCTGTAGGTATAATCGGATGCGGAAGCGATGGAGAGGTATCCGGGCCCGGATCCGGGAACTCCGGAATCGAACTCGCCGATATTCGAGGCGTAATGCCAGTCCTCCTCATCATACAGGAACTGGTATGCAAAGGGAGTTTGCGGATCTGCGGCGGCTCCGATAACGGCCCTACCGTTGAAGAAACAGGAAGGAGGAGCATCCGCAGTCAAACGGTTGTAAACGGGATCTCTTCCCGGTTCATCGCCTGTAACAGGATCCAGGATCCAGTCATCTGCGTTCAGGCAATACAGCTCGAGCTGCGGTTCGGAAGCCTTCACGCCTCCTGTTTCGGAGACGTCTTTTGTGAAAACGTCACTGAGTCGATCCTTGTAATTGAGGATAATGGATGCCGTGGAAAGGACATCAAACGGTGTAACGCCATCCAGATTCGTTGCCTCTATCACAAACAGGGCATTGGACTTGTCGCTGAACATTTCATGTTCTCTTTCCCCGGGTTTTCTCAATGTAAGAAGCACAGTCCCGCTGGTATCCTCCTCGAATCCCCGGATACTCACCTCGTGCCTTTCATACTGATCGGGAAAAGAGGTGGAGAGACTGACGGAACTCGAGTAGGGCGCCGGATTGGCCCTTTTCTGAACCGTCTCGAAAGGCTGGATATTAAAAACGGCGTAGATGCCCTTGCTCCGGTCGGTTACAGCATAATCCACGGGTATCTTGATGGGGGAATCGTATGTACTGTTCCTGGGGGTGAAAAGATAAACAAGATCCACGGAAACGGTGTTATTTTCCGTATCAACAACCTGATCTTTCCCCCTGGCATCGGGAACGAGTTCAAAGAATATGTTATTCGGGTTATTCCTGTTCAATCGGAACAGCCGCATGTTTTCCTCCCGTTCCCCCTTCGATGAATCGATCTCCGTTTCGGAATATTCAAGAGTGAGAGTGGGGGGATTGAAGGGATCGAAAATGTGAATGCCGTAATCGCTTTCAAAGGCTGTGGCGGTGATGGTTCCGAAATACTGCTCTGTTTGTCTCATTGTGATAAAACCGGCGTAATAGGAGGAAAGAATGGGGATATCCAGGGTGGTATTTCGTAAGTAACCGTTGTTTCTTCCCCTGAGAAAGGAGCTGGAGTACCAATGTGTATAATCCAGGTCCTCACCGAGCGCGATCGTGATATCAAAAGCCGTGGAGGGCGGCCCGGGCGGGCCGAGATGGGTTGCCGGAAGACCCTCCTCATCCTGAAGTCCGTCGAGACGGGAAGAACCCACCTCGATCCCGGAAGGAGAACCCGGTGCAATGGCTCCATCGCTGTAAAGGTCGTCGATCGTCAGGGTGGGATAACTTCCGAGCTCGATGAATACCTGTTTCGGGTTATCATCAGAAACCCATATTGTGGGAGCGGTCCCAAGGGAGTCCCAAACCACCGGAAGATCGAAATCCGAGGCTTTGATTGTGGTTGGGGAATCCATGGAACGGTTGAACGTGAGAATAACGAGATCACCGGTTGTCACACTGTCTGAGACATCCAGATCGTAGTAGATAGTCGGATCGACCAGGTGGGGAAAGGTCAATTCATCAGCTCCGATGTCCGGGCCGGGGCCGCTGTAAGCGTCTTTCCGGATCTCCTGATCAATATCCTGCTCGGGAAAGGTCGGCGGGGTGAGCGTTGCAACGTCGCGGGCGGCCGAAACGGCACGTATGTGGAAATCCCCCATCCCTGCATCGCGAAATGCCGGATCTCCAACAATGTTGGAGTTACAGACATTGGGTGCGTTATTGGCGGAATTGATCTCCGTTTCTGTAACGAGTGATAAAACTCCCTCGTCCATATAATTGGCCGATCCATTCCGGTAAAAGAGGTTAAACCGGCAGTTGGGATCGGAGCCGGCGTCATATTCCTCGAGTCCGGCGCCGGTATTGAAGGCGATGATATTGTTATAAACGGGACCGGAGGAGCTCAAAAGGCCGATCCCGGCTTCGCTCCTGTTAAAGGCCACGCTGTTCTGGATCAATTCGGCACTCGAATTGTCAAGTGAAACCGCGGCGCCCCCCGCGGCTGTGTTGACATTGTGATGGACGGTGTTATTGAGAAATTTGTCGGAATTCGCGTCTCCCAGATAAGCCCCTCCCAGGATCACTGCCATATTATGAGCGATTTCGTTGCTCTGAACCCCGGCAGAACTCGCAGTGGAGTAAATGCCGCCCCCGTGATCCGCACGATTCCTGTATATCCTGTTTCTTTCCACGGCGGAAGACGAACGGTCCAGGGTCAGACCGCCGCCCTGAACCGATGTATTATCTCTCAGGATGTTATCGAGAAATGGGGGAGAGCATTGTTGAATCATGACGGCGCCCCCCATGACACTGGATTGATTATTCTCGAACGTGTTTCCATATATACCCGTGCCGGAGGCCTGTCGTATGAAAAACGCACCTCCCGACTGCAGGGCCCGGTTTCCCCTGAAATCGTTTCCCACGATCAATGGAGTGGAGGATGGATCTTCGATATACATGGCCCCTCCGTAATCGGCGATGTTGTCCTCGAAGATACAGCGTGTGATATACACCGTGGAATTATCGATATAAACGGCTCCACCACGGGTTCCGGTGTTTCCCCTGAACCTGGCGTCCATGAGATAAAGCACCTGGCAATCCTCGATGTAAACAGCCGTTCCCCCGCTGGCAGGGAGGTTTCCGTTCTGAACCGTCAGCTCTATAATGAGGGTGTTTGTGGTGTTGATATTCTGAGCCAGGAAGGCCGGTGCCCCCGTTCCGCTGTTATCGATGAATGTCCTGTACATCCCCCTTCCCTTGACGGAAACGCCGTCCTTCATAACGATGGGGAAATCCTGGGTTGTTCGATCGTACACACCGGGTCCGACGTATACATACATTCCGGGATTGGCGGCCTGTATGGCGTCATTTATCTTTGTGTAATCCTCCGGAACGTCAATCCCCACACTGAAGAGAGAGGTTTTTAAAAGGATTAAAGCGACCGAGGCGAAAAAGAGAATCCTTCTCATGACAAAAATTCCCCCTTGTTGCTTTCCGAAATAAAAGTGTCACCACATTTTATTATATAACATAATGTCCATTTTAGTCCTGAAAAATCAAACATATGCCGGGTACTTTTATACTTTTACGGGCTTTTCTGTCAACAGATTAGAGAAAAATAAGATTCTTGTTGAAGCTTCCCCGGGAAAAAGGATGATAAGGAGAATATATTTCATAAAGGATCAAAACAGATGTCAGAAAAAAAGGGATTTTCCAGGCTGGTTGAGATTATGAAGAAGCTCCTTGATCCCGGTGGTTGCCCCTGGGATCGGGAGCAGGACCACGAATCTCTCAAGCCTTATATCATCGAGGAGGCCTACGAGGTCTGCGATGCCATTGATCGCAAGGATTATGACGATCTGAAGGAGGAACTGGGGGACGTCGCCCTTCAGATTGTTTTTCACTCCGAGCTGGCAAGGCGGAAGGGATATTTCGATATAAACGATGTCATATCAGGCATATGTGAAAAAATGGTGAATCGCCACCCTCACGTTTTCGGGGATATCGAAGTTCGCAACTCCAGCGAGGTGCTGGCCAACTGGGAAGAGATCAAGAAAAAGGAAAAGAGGGCGAAAAAGAAGAAAAAGAGCTCGATCCTGGACGGTATGCCCCTCAAAATGCCCGCCCTTGCCATGGCCACCCGCATCCAGGAACGGGCCGCAAACGTGGGATTTGATTGGGACAGGATCGAGGACGTCTGGGAAAAAGTCCGGGAAGAGGTCGAGGAATTCGAGGAAGCGGCAAACCAGGGCGATCCCGAAAAAATCGAGGAGGAATTCGGCGACCTCCTCTTCTCCCTCGTGAATATTTCACGTTTCATTGATGTCAACTCTGAACACGCCCTGAGAAAAACCGTGATGAAGTTCGATCAGCGTTTTCGTCACGTGGAAAAACGGGCGGATGAACAGGGACGGAAACTCAAGAATATGTCCCTTCATGAAATGGATGAATTCTGGAACGAATCTAAAAAACAGTAATATAGATATAGAGTAATAATAATAAGGCCTGTGGATATGTGGAAAACAGTTGTAACCCCATTTGGATCAATGCGATATCCATGTGAAAGGAAAGGTTCGGTTTTTCACATTTATCCACAGGGGGCATTATTTCGGGAAATCGCAAAGATGGTAACCTGGGATTTGTTAACAACGAGTTCTCTGGCCTGTGGAAACGGCAATCTCTCTTTTGGGATGTTAACTCTCCAATCTTGAGTATTTTATGTATTGGAAAGCCGGAAAAAATATCCACAGGGTTATCCACAGAGTCCAATCACGCAAATGAAGGAACAATAGGAATGCCGATATTAATTTAAGTGTAGTATTATCAATTAGATAGAGAAAATATTGACCAGGAGCAACCGGAGGAGGAAAAAAGGGTTTTCCACAGATATTATGCGGGAAATAAAGGGATTGTATGTGAAATGTAAAGATTTCTTAACATTAGTCTTTCAGCGATCTCGGACTTTTTTTTCAAGAAACGGGCATCCTATTTTTCCACAGGATATGAAAAATATTGACATAAGTGCTCAAAAATAGGGTATGGCTATCATTATAAGGGTATCATAGATGGTTCAAACGTATTATGAAATATTGAAAGTCGGGAAGGAAGCCTCGGACAGGGAAATCAAGCGCGCCTACCATAAGCTGGCGAGGGATCTCCACCCGGACAAGGCTTCAGACGACAATGAAAGAAAGAAAAACGAGATCCTTTTTGCGGAAGTCTCCAAGGCCTATAATATCCTGAAAGATAAGAAAAAGAGGGCCGAGTACGATCAGTCGATCAAAAAACAGAAGGAGGGAACCGGAAAGCAAAAGGAGAGTGCTCCAAAAAGGGATACTGAAAGCAAAGGTTCATCGATCCGGAACGTCAGATCGAAGGAGAGGAACCAGATCGCCCGAAAGGCTTATGTCAAGGGAATGCAGATCTATAAAACCGGCAATTATAACAAGGCATACACTTTTTTCAAAGCCGCCATCGAAAATGACGATGAGGAATCTCTATACTTCTATCGACTGGCCAAGGCCATGATGAAGGCCAGGAAGAGCTTCACAAAGGCCGTGGAATACTGTAATCGTGCCATTGAAATGGATCCCTATAACATGGAATACAAGCTTTTGTTGGGAGAGATCTACGAGGCTGCCGGTGGGAAGACAAAGGCAAAATCGGTGTATGAGGAGATCCTGAAATGGGACAAAACGAATTTTAAAGCCAAAGAGCGTCTGGAGATGCTCGGCTTTTCCGTTGGTGGTAGATCGAAATCTTTTTTTACCAATTTGTTGAAACGGATAAGCAGGAAGTAAAATAAAGGCGAACGGCTCTGCCGGCCCTCATGAGGATCCTATGGCCCGTCAAGTCGGTATCGATCTTGGTACAACCAATTCTGTTGTGGCCTTTCTCGAGGGGAATAAACCCGAGGTCATCCCCAACCCGGAAGGGAATAAAACCACGCCATCCGTGATTCTCTACCGGGGAGGCGAAGAGATCATCGTCGGGGAACTGGCCAAGCGCCAGATTGTTTCCAATCCATCACATACCATTGTCTCCGTCAAACGTTTCATGGGACGCAGGATAAATGAAATCAGTGAGACGGAAAAACAGGTCCATTATCATCTGGTTGACGATCCGGAGAACGATCGCGTCCTGATCGATCTCGGGTGGCATCAGTTCTCTCCAGAGGAGGTTTCCGCGGAAATACTGAGGAGCCTTCGGGAAAATGCGGAGAATTTCCTCGGGGAAACCATCAACGAGGCTGTGATAACCGTTCCGGCATACTTCAATGACGCCCAGAGGAGTGCTACAAAATCCGCCGGTGAACTGAGCGGACTCGAGGTGATCCGAATCATCAACGAGCCCACCGCAGCCGCCCTGGCCTATGGATTGGGCAAGGAAAATGCGGAAAAAGTGGCTGTCTTCGATTTCGGAGGGGGAACCTTCGATATCTCTGTGATGGATCTCGATAAGAACCTGTTCGAGGTCCTCTCTACCAACGGGAATACATTCCTCGGAGGGGACAATATCGATCATATCATCTTCAACTTTCTGAGAGAAGAGATCAAAGGGGAAACCGGCATCGATCTGATCGACGATCCCCATGCCGTTCAACGCCTCAGGGAGGTATCGGAAAAGGTCAAATGCGAGCTTTCCACCATGAACAGCACAACAATCAGTCTTCCTTTCATTGTTTCCGACGAGGATGGACCAAAGCATTACAACCGGGAATTCAACCGGGAGGAGTTCAACAGCCTGGTTATGCCCGCCCTGGAACAACTGATCCCTCCATGCCGGAACGCCCTCATGGATGCCGGAATCACCCCGGCGGAGATCGATACCATTATCCTTGTGGGAGGGTCCACGAAGATCCCCAAGGTTCAGGAAATGGTAGCTGAATTCTTTAAAAAAGAACCCCTTAAAACAGTGAATCCGGACCAGGTGGTAGCCATGGGGGCGGCGGTTCAGGCCGGAGTCATCAGTGGAACCCTCGAAGAGGTCCTTCTCCTTGATATCACGCCCATTTCTCTTGGGATCGAACTGGCGGATGACATCTATTCCGTCCTGATTCCCCGTAATTCCAATATCCCCACATCCGCCTCCAAGAAATTCACAACAGTCGTGGATAATCAGAGAAACGTTTTTATACACGTCCTTCAGGGGGAGAGAAAAAGGGCGAGTCTGAACAGGAGCCTCTCACATTTCCGGCTTGTGGATATCGCACCGGCACCGAGAGAGGTTCCTGAAATCGAGGTCAGTTTCAACATCGATGCCAATGGAATCCTGGACGTGAGCGCCACGGATCTTACTTCGGGCGTGAGCGAGGAAATCCGCGTTGAATCATATCATCCCTCTTCTCCCGAATTCTATAAGGAAAAGATCGAGGAGGCGGAGAAGAAAAAGGAAGAGGACAGGGTCTATGTGGAGATGGTGAGACGGAAGGAAAGATTGAAAAAAACCATCGATGTCTTTAAAAAATTTCTCGATGAAGAGCAGGATAACATGGAGAACGAGGATATCAAGAACCTGCAGGAATTCATATCTTATGCGGAAAAGGCAGCCGCCGATGATGATATGGAAGCGGTCGAGAAGTGGGTCAAAACCCTTTTCGGTCTGAGTGATAAGTACAGCGCCATTTTTATGAAATACAAGTTTCCCGAACAGCAGGGATAACACGTCCCCTCTATTTTAGAATGACAATTGAACGGAACAATTACCAGCCGATGAAATCACGGACAGTCCTTATCGCCGGTGTGGGCAGGATCCCGATCGGAAACCCCGATAAGGTCTATGCACCGGGACTGAGATTGTTCGCTTTCTCGAAAATCCTCCATAATTCCGGTTACCGGGTGATTATGGGGGAAGCAGACTTCGAAAAGCAGCCCGGTGGGCAACAAAAGATCCCGGAAAAGGAAATCCTTAAGGAGGGGTGGGAAAGGAGAAGACTCCCCCTGGAAACGGTCAAGGCGGCAGCACTGCTCTCCCGATGGATTGCGGAAGAAAAACCAAAAGCCGCCATTTCCACAACCGATGTCACGAACCTCGCCCTTTCCATGGCGCATACCGATGTCCCCACATGGATGGATTTCAATGGACATCCCATGGTGGAACGACAGGAGATCGGTTATATCCACGATTGCGACGAGGGGCTTCTGGATCAGTGGCTCTTTATTTTGCCGTCTTTACTCTCCGGAGATCATTTCTCCACATGCTCCACCCCACAGAAACATGCCCTCATCGGGGAGCTGGGAGTTGTGGGTAGATTGAATCGGCTCACATCAGGCCATGAACTGGTCAGCTCGCTTCCACCTGGACCCGTCCTCCACGAACCAAGGCCGGATGGAAGGGTCGCCTTCCGGGGAAGAGACGTTCCAAAGGATGCCTTCTGCCTCCTCTGGACGGGGGGATTCAATACATGGGTGGATGAAAAAACCCTTTTCCTCGGGGTTGAAAAAGCTATGGCGGAAATTGATCGGCTTCAATTCATACTCACCGGGGGAGAGATCAGGGGGCACGATGAAAAAACCTTCTCCCGGTTCCGGGGGAGAGTGGAAAAGTCGCCTTTCAGGGATCGATTCCACTTTTACGGTTGGGTCCCCATGAAAGACCTGCCGAATTTCTACCACGAGGCGGATGTGGCCATCAACATTGATCGTTTTACCTATGAAGCGATCCTGGGATGCCGGAACCGGGTCTTTTCCTGGATTCATTACAGGCTCCCGATCCTTACTACACCCCTCAGCGAGATCACAGCTAAACTGGTATCGAATAAAATGGCGATAGGTTTTCCACCTGGAGATATATCAGCCCTCGCAGAGCGACTTTCATACGTTCAAAAGAATACTCAAGATATAAACGATATGACTAACCGGGCATACAGATTCCTTCACGAACAATACACGTATGAGAACCTTCTCAAACCGCTCCTGAATTGGCTTGAGAAACCTGGAAGGGCGCCCGACAGAAAACCGGAACATCTTTACCGGGTAAAAGATGGACCCTGGAAGGGACTCGAGGTTCCTGACAATCCCTTGACGAAAAGCTCTATCCTGCGGGTGAGTTCAGGGCGGGAAAAAAGAGAACTGAAGGAAAGGCTGGATGCTGCCGAGGACCGGCTCAGGCGCCTCGAGGGGAGCCGCGCCGTTCGCATGGCCGAAAAAATCAGGAGAATCCTCAGGAGAACGGAAAGATAAAAGAACGGGACATATTCCGGGGGACGCATCTTTTATCGCGCAAGGAGCAGGAACCGCATGATGCCCTTCTGGGCGTGGAGCCTGTTTTCGGCCTGGTCGAATACAATGGAGTTTTTGGAGTCGATCACATCATCGGTGATCTCCTCACCGCGATGCGCGGGTAGATCGTGCATGATCAGAACACCTTCAGGAGCCTTTTCCACCAGAGCGGCGTTCAGCTGGTAGGGGAAAAAGATCTTTTTGCGTTCCTCGGCCTGGCTCTCCTGCCCCATGCTGGCCCATACGTCCGTATAGATCGCGTCGGTATTTTTCACTGCCTCTTGAGGATCGGACAGGAATTCAAAAGACCCACCGGAAGACTTGCAGATTTCCAATGCTTTATCAGTGATTTCCTTACGTGGTTCGTAACCTTTCGGAGAGGATACCCGGATGTGCGTTCCGAGTGTGGCCGAAAGCAGGATCAGGGAATGACAGATATTATTCCCGTCCCCGAGGAAGGTCATGGTGAATCCATCGAAGTTCCCTCGATGCTCCAGTACGGTCAGGAAATCGGCCATGGCCTGGCAGGGGTGTTCGGTATCGCAGAGGGCGTTGATAACAGGTATGGAGCAGAACCGGGCCAGATCTTCAACGGTCTGGTGTTTGAAAACCCGGGCCATAACAATGTCGAACCATCGTTCGAGGTTTTTGGCGACGTCAAAGGTGGATTCCCTTTTCCCGAGGCCGATGTCCGTGGGGGCAAGATAAACCGCGTGACCTCCGAGCTGGTACATTCCGATTTCGAAGGTACAACGGGTTCGAAGAGATGGCTTCATGAATACCATGGCCAGGGTCATTCTGGGAAAGAGGGCTGGAAAATCTCCCTGTTTGACACCCTTTTTCATTTCTCTGGAGATTTGAAAAACCTCCAGGATTTCCTCCCTGTTGAAATCGGTAATGGAAACAAAATCTCTCTTTGCCATGGAAAAATCTCCTTTCGCGTTTTTCGGCGATTATTCCCCGGACAGGGCCTGTTCCAGGATGCTGACCGCCTGATCGCACTCCTGCCGTGTCACGATGAGTGGGGGTAACATGCGGATCACGGTTTCGCAGGTGCAATTCAGGAGGAGGCCTTTTTCAAGGCATCGCTCATAAATATCCTTACCAGGGCGATCCAGGATCAGACCGATCATGAGGCCTTTTCCCCGAACCCCTTTCACAAAATCGAATTGATCGACGAGCTTGGAGAGAGAGCTTGTCAGGTAAGATCCGGTTTCGGCGGCGCGGGTTGCCAGTCCTTCCCTGAAAAGTGCATTGGTGAAGGCCAGGGCCGCGGAACAGGCAACCGGGTTGCCCCCGAAGGTGTGGGCGTGTTTTCCCGGGGTGAACACCTCGGAAAAGGGCGTCCTCGCCAAAAGTGCGGCAATGGGAATGCCCCCTCCCAGAGACTTGGCCAGGGTGAGAACGTCCGGGATGACATCGTATGTCTCGTAGGCGAAGTTCGTTCCGATCCGTCCCAGTCCGCATTGAACCTCGTCAAAGATCAAGACAAGATCTTTCTCGTCGCAGAGGGAGCGGAGTTTATCGAGGAAATTCTTTTCCGCTGGAATCACCCCGCCCTCGCCCTGAACGGGTTCCACGATCACGGCACAGGTTTTTTCCGAAACCAGTGATGCAACGGAGTCGAAATTGTTGAACTCGGCAAAGACAAATCCCTCGAGAAGGGGCTCGAATCCCTTCTGCACCTTTTCCTGTCCTGTCGCGCTCAGGGTGGCCATGGTCCGGCCATGGAAGGACTGTTTCATGGATATGATTTCAAAGCGTCCCGCACCGTATTTGCCCTGACTGTAAAGTCGGGCGAGTTTGATGGCGCCCTCGTTGGCCTCGGCTCCGGAGTTGGCAAAGAAACACTTATCTGCAAAGCTGTGTTCCACGAGTTCTCCGGCCAGTTTGACCTGTGGCTCGATCAGGTAGAGGTTGGAACAGTGAATCAGGGTTTCGCACTGCTTTTTCACGGCATCCACCACGGATGGGTGACAATGGCCGAGGTTGTTGACGCTGATTCCGGAGAGGAAGTCGAGGTATTCTTTTCCGTCGGAGTCCCACACCCGGGCGCCCTGTCCGCGAACCAGGCAGATCGCCCGCTCGCCGTAAGTATTCATCAGGTATTTTTTCGCGCTTTCCTTGATGCGTTCCGTTTTCATGGTTCCGTCCTGGAAATTCTTTATAGTCCTTCAATTCCCTATAAAAAAAGGGAATTTAAGTGTTAATCCCCCGTGCTGATCTCTGGCAAGGAAAAAAGATTTTGAAATCAGGGGATTTTTCCATTTGTATTCAGTTTTGAACAAGAGTAATGTTGGATGCAATTTCAATGAAGAGGGTTTTATTAATGAAGAAATACGGTCTTCTGTTTTTCACCTTTTTCGTTTCCGCAATTTTCGCTCCCGCTCACCAGAATGGAATCGATCCTTCTGTTTTTGCTTTTATCGATGCAAAATTGCAGTCCCAGGTGGATGCCGGAAATACACCGGGGGTTGCTCTCTTTATCGGGCGATGCCCGGAGCAGGGTCCGGATGAGGTCCTTTATGAAAAGGTGTATGGGTGGCGGGAAAACACAACCACCAATCCCGATGAAAGGGAGGATCTTACCATCGATACCCTCTTCGACCTCGCATCGGTTACAAAACCCACCTTTACCGCCTCCGCCGTTATGTTCCTGATTCAGGACGGCATCCTTTCCGAGGAGGATTTCGCATACAGCTATATTCCCGGATTTGAACAGAATGGAAAGGACGATATCAGAATCCGTCATCTCCTTACCCATAGCTCGGGCCTTCCCGCCTATACCGGAGTGCCGGGTTCGCCTCCGGGTCCCAATCCGGACGCCCTCATTCAAAAGATCTGCGGTCTCTCGGAGGTATACTCCACCGGGGAGGATTATACTTACAGCTGCCTCAACTACATCATCCTCGCCAGGATCGTTGAAAACGTCACCGGTGAAAGCGTGACTGAATTCCTGAAAAGGCGCGTGTGGGACGAAGTCGGGATGATCGATTCCACTCACTTTCCCTCTACGGAGCAGATCAATCGGACCTCTCCAACAACCCTTACCAGACGCGGCAAGGTACACGACCCCCTGGCTTACTATTACACCGACTACACCGCGAAGAATCACGCCTGTGGAAATGCCGGGGGTTTTTCCACCGTCCTGGATGAATCCCGCCTGATCCGAATCCTGCTTCGCAAGGGAACCCTGTACGGGAAACAGATATACACACCCTCCATTGTTGAAAAGATCACCACCCGCCAGACCAGCGTGGCTTCACGTACCTACGGGTGGGGGATCTCCAGTTATGCCAGGGCAGAAAATCAGACACCGGAAACTTGCTGTCTTTCCCATTCCGGTTACACGGGCACCTATATCTGGTTCGACAAGTACAGCAGGGCGTATATCGTGATATTCACAAACTACGTTTATCCGAATGACAACTCGTCGAAAAAGAGCGCCTTCAGATCGGCAAGGGCCGACATGATATGGGGTGTCATTAATCACATGGATATTTATAACAACGTTCCGGAGGAGGGCTTTGTTGCGGATAACGACGAGGGGGCGCCGGAATATACCGAAACCGGCTCGTGGACGGCCGTTTCCCATACAGGGTACATGGGGAAAACATATCGATATGCCGCCGCCGGGACGCCCGCTTTTGCTGATTATCACCTGGAGATGCCCTTTGATGGACGATACAGGATCCATTGCTGGTATAAGAGCGGGGATCATACCGCCGACACGAAATACATAGTTCATCACAGGGGCGGCTCAGATACAGTCAGCATCGATCAGAGAATAAACGGCGAAATGTGGGTGAAGCTTGGTGAATATGCCTTTGACAAGGGGGAAAATATCCTCCGTCTGGATGCCGAACATTCCTCGGGGGGTGGGGGATACGTTATCGCCGATGCCGTTATGGCCGAATGCCTCGAGCGGGATACGGACGTGATCGTGGATAACCGGGATCCCGGGTACACAGACACGGAAGGTTTTTTCTCCAGCTCCGCCTCCCCCTTTCGATACAGGGAAGACTACCGGGCGTGCAATCCGGGAGAGGGCGAAAATGCCACCTGGACTCTGGATCTTCCGGAAGCCGGGATATGGGAGATTCGGGAATGGCATAACGGCAACTCGACCCGGAGTTCATCCACGCCCTTCACCGTTACCCACGCGGCTGGTGAAAAGATCTTTTACGTCAACGAGCAGGAAAGAAGCGGGCGCTGGAACCTGCTCGGGACTTTTCCATTCCAGAAGGGAGGGGGACGGGTCAGGCTCGAAAGCGTATCCGACAAGATCGTTGTGGCGGATGCCGTCCGGGCAAGGAAGGTGGCTCTTGAAATAATTGTGGATAACCTGGATGCCCGTTACAGGGACACGGGCGGGTTTTTTACAAGCAGCTCATCCCCTTTTCGGTACGACGCGACTTACCGCGCCTGCCTCACCGGTTCCGGTGAGAACGCCACCTGGGATCTGGATCTCCCACATGCCGGTATCTGGGAGATTTACGAATGGCATAACGGAAATGAAACCCGCACTTCCAGGGCCCCTTATACGATTGATCATTCGGGGGGAAAAACGACTGTAATCGTGAACCAGCAGGAGGGGAGCGGACAGTGGAACCTGTTGGGACGTTTTACATTCGAGAAAAATGCGGGTTCTGTAATGCTATCCAACGAATGTACGGGTGGAGATTACGTTATCGCCGATGCTGTCCGTGCCGTGTATGTCGTTCCCATATCCAGGGCGAAGGGTAAGGGGTTCGCCCTCTATTAATTTCCGTGAAAAGGAAAACCCTCCTCATATAGTTATTACTTGACATCTCCCGCTCTTCCCACTTAATATAAATGGGACTGTGTAATTCAGAGATAATTTTTTAAATGTCGCGTTTATATACGTTATGATGGGGTATAACTCGTTGCTGGTTCGTGGGAAATCCTGGCATCTCGTTTTCCTGCTTTTCTTCTTTTTCACCGCCGGCCTGGTTCGGCCGGATGTGGTTATCCTGAAAAACGGCAAAAGAATCGATTGCTGGGTGGAAGAGGAAAAAGAGGATTTCATCAGGATCGACAATGGGGTCTCTATTCTGAAGCTGGATCGTTCCACAGTGGAATCCATAGAAAGAGGCGTATGCGTTCCAATCCTGGGAAAAAACGTAAGCAAGGTTTTGAAGGAAGGCCGGGATCTGGTTCAAAAGGGGGAATTTGGACAGGCAAGGAACCTCTACCGGGTCGAACTGATGAAGCTCGAGTCGATCCTCGATGAATATGAGGACGTTCCCGAAGAGGCGCTGGAACTGAAAAAGAAACTTGATATTGCGAGACGCGAAACCATCCCACCGGATCCCCTGAACCAGAGGGTGGAGGAAATTTATCAAAAGGCCCTCTACGCCCTTGACCGGGTCCTCTATAAGGAGGCCCTCCAATACCTGAACGAGGCCGTTTCCCATGGATTGCCCAGGCCGGATATTTATCTGAAACTGGCACAGGTGGCCGGCCAGATCGAGCGAAGCGATGAAGCCATCGCCGCTTACCAGAAGGTCCTCGAAATAGACGCGAAAAACTACTTTGACAAGGTGACGGAGCCCCTCGCGGAACTCCTGGTCAAACGGGGGAATCAGCTCCTGGAAGAAAGACGGATGGAGGAGGCCGTTGATTGCTACAAGTATTATCTCCTCCTGAGGAAAGAAACCCCTGATCGTCCCGTCGATTATGAAACCTTCACACAGAGGGTCGATAAGAGAAAAGGAAAATCCGAAGAAGACATACTCATGGAGGTCTTTCAGTATGCCGACAACAACGATTTCGTGGACCTCGCCTTTGCCTCCATTACCAGCGTCCAGAAAATAAAACCCGGTGATAAAGAGGTGGAGCGCCTGGTCACGGAAAGCCGTTTTCTCTCTGATTACCTGGAGAGCGTTCAAAAGGGGGATTTAAAGGCCGCTCTCCAGTTGAAAAAAGAGATGCCCAGGGAAATCCTGAAATCCGAGCGTGTGGCCAGAATCATCAAACGCGCATCGGAGAGATTCGCACCGGAAATCAGGGCCGAATACCTCTTCCTCGAAGCTCAGAACGCCTTTAATGACAATGAATTCGAAAATGCGCTTCATTATACCAATCAGTTGTACGAGGAATTTGCCTATGAACCCCTGGGGGAACGCTCTGGGGAATTGCGAACAAAGGCGGAATTCGAGGCGCCCATCCAGCAGGGACTTCGGGAGATCGACAGGCATCTGGAGGAAGGCCTGGTAGATGAGGCGGAGGCGAGCCTGAAGAAAATCCTCGCTATAAAGGATGTGGATAAAAGCCTCCAATGGAAAGATGTCCGAAGGGTTCAAACGGATTTCGAAAAGGAAAAGGTGGCCATTAAAACATGGGAACTCGCTCAGAAAGATCTGGAAAAGGATGAATACCAGAGCGCCCTGAGCCGGATGGACAACGTCGCAGCACTGTATCCGAATACCTATGCAGGGGGCAAGGCATTCCAATGGTTGCATGAAAATCGGGAGGAAGCCGTTTACAGGATCGAAGAGAAAACGGTGATCGAAAGGGAACTCTTTTCCCCCCTCTCGGATCCGATCAGTCGGAAAAATCAGAGGATATCGCGCAGTATGAAGGCGGATCTCGGTTGGAAGAGGTTCCGGGACGTAATGGACTATGAAGATCGGTTGAAGGTCGAACTCCGTCCGCTCTGGCTTTACTGGGGGGTCCCCCTGGCCGCCGGGTTTCTGTTTCTCCTGATTATGATCCTGGCATGGGCCCGGCCGGGAAAGGGAAAATTCGGGAGACCCTTAACCGTTGAAGAGCGGACCCGCGAAACCATGCAGATCGGGGGCGCGACCCTCTCACCCGGAGGCGTCTGCCGATTCTGTGGATTGAGAATTTCCCAAGAGTCCGGAGTCTGTCCCCATTGCGGCCTTTCCGCTGCCCCGACCCCGGTGGAAAATATCCGGACACTGAGCATGGTGAAACGAGCCGATTTCGATCCCTGGGATATCCGCGTTGGGGACGACAAGGCGGACAGTTTTGACGAATACTATTCCCAGGCGGAAAAATTGAAAGACAGCGGCAGTACACTGGATGCCATAGAAATGGCGGAAAAGTCCTACCAGGAAAACCCGCACAGCGTGGATGGGTTGCTCTTGCTCGCGGAATTGTACGAAAAGGCCGGGAAAGCGGACAAGGCCTCCCTCTGTTATCATAAAGTGAGCATGCTGGATACCCGGAACCTGGAGGCAAGGAAAAAACTCGAGTCGATCAAGTCCCCATATTCCAACATGCCGTTTAAAAACGGGCCCCTGATTATTGTGCTGTCCGCCGCGTTCTGGTGGATGATCTTCTGGGTCGTGATGGGAATCGATCCCTGGGCATGGATGCCGCGGGCAGGACTCTGCATCATAGGTTTCGTCCTCTCCATTATACTCTGGAATCACAGCCAGAAGCGTGGATTCATCACGGTGCAGGAGAAAGCGCACGGCGTGATCGACTTCCAGTATCCCATATCAGCCAGGCAGCTCTCCTGGAGGGAACTGAACAGGCAGGCCCGGCTGGTGGCGAAAATGATCTATGAACACTCCGGGGTAACGGTCCCCACCCTGACCACATGGAGGCTTGTGGGGGTATTCCTTCTCTCATTTACGTTTCTTTTCTCCCTCACCGTGCTCTCCTGGTTTCACCATACCCCGGCCGTCCTGCTGGGTTGGCTGGGATGTATTCTTCTCCTGGTGTATCTCATAGAGATCCATCCTCGAGCCGTATCGGCATATGTTCTTCTGAGGCATTTTTTTGAAGAGACCAATTCTCCCTGGGCGGATCCGGAACTGCCCTTCAAACCTAAAGAGATCGCAGAAAAGCTGAAGGGGGAATTCAATGTTTCTTCCCTGAACACCCTTCCCCTGAGCTGGGCCCTTAATCCCTATCCGAATCGAAGAACCCTCCAGGGTGTACTGAACAGCCTCCTTCAAACCATGAACCGCCATTACAAGTGCCACTTTTTTTACGACAGCCTTTATGTCAACAAGAAGTTCAAGATGCCCATGCCCGTCGGGTTTCGAAGGCTGACGATTTTAACGGTGATGATCTGCCTTTTAACCTTCGGGGCGTCTCTTTTTGTATTGAGCAATGGTCTCACCCGGAACAGCCGTTACGGTCATCAGCTCAGGCTCGGTTATCAGAGACTTCTGGATGGACACGCCAGGGAATCGCGGAGTCACTTTTTCCGGGCCATGAATATCGACCAGAGAGGTTTCGCACCCAATCTTTACCTTGGTCACGCTAATCTTCAGATGAACTTCCTGAATGCCGCGGAGAACGCCTTCAAGGCGGCCTGTCGACGGGGAGAAAACGTTCCCCTCTCATACATCGATTATGCGGATTTCCTCCAGCGACAAAAACGGTTGAGGGAGGCTGTCGAGTCTTATCAGAAGGCCTTGAACCTGGATCGCGATAACGCGGATATTCTGAACAATATCGGTGCGATTCATTTCAAGTTGAAGGAACACGAAGAGGCCGTGAAAAGCCTTCGGAGGACTGTATCCCTGGATCCCGAGCACCCCAGGGCCTATACGACCCTCGGGCTTTCCCTCGAAGAAATGGGCCGTGAAAAAGAGGCCGAAGAGGCCTATCGAAAAGCCATGGAGGTCTCCCCAGATCATCCCTATACGTGGGTGGCCCGGAACCGGCTCCACAAGGAAGCCGGCGCCGGCGCCACATTACCCGGTCGAATGATGGTCCCGCCTGAAATGGAAATCCCCGGTTAAAAACCGCGGTAAGGCTACATCAAAAAGGCAGATGTTTATTTTATTTGATTTTTCATGACAGGTTGAATAGGAAATCTCTGAACTCGTTTTTTGTGCTGAACCGCGTTTTATTTCCGCCGTGGATGGGTGGGGATCATTCTTATGAAAGAAGGTGACGAATATGGATCCAGGTGAAGCAGCAGCTGCGTTCAATTGGGGGGTTCTCCTTTGGCCGGCCGTTTTCCTGGCCGTGTTGATTCTTCCCTCGATTCGAATTATCGGTCCCACACAGGTTGGATTGGTGATCAAACGCTTTTCCCTTAAGAAACTCTCCGAGGATGATCCGATTGCGTTTCGCGGAGAGGCCGGTTACCAGGCGGAACTGTTAATGCCGGGTTGGAGATTTAAGATTTGGCTTATATACAAGGTGGAAAAACATCCCTGGGTTCAAATCCCCGCCGGTAAGATCGGCGTGGTGGTGGCCCAGCTTGGAAAACCCCTCCCAACGGGTGCGAAATCGGCCGTTTACAGGAAGGAAATGGAGAACTTCTCGAGCCTGGAGAAGTTTTTGAAAAACGAAGGACAAAAAGGCGTTCAGCGGCCCGTGCTGCCCCCGGGAACGCTCGCACCGATTCATCCCGCAGCCTTCCTTGTCATCACGGAAGACCGGGTCTATGGCGTGCCGATTTCAGAGGAACTGAGAACGCGCGCGAAAAAAACCGGCGGTCACCTTACCCCGATCTCCTTCGGTCTCCGGCCCGATCAGCTCCGTGTGGTGAGAATTGAACCTCGAATGCTCAAGGAAGGAATCATGATCGATATCATCGGGATCGTCACCGCGTATGAAGGCGATCCCCTCCCTCCAACCGATATTGCAAGCCGCCTCGAGGGATTTAACGATATCGAAGAAATGGAAAAAAGCGAAACGGGAACGGATCATAACCTGATCGAGGCGATCCTGGGGAGTAAAAACGAAAAACACAACAACTACCAGGATTTTCAATCCTTCCTCGACAACGGGGGGAGGATCGGGCTCCAGCACGATCCCCTTCTCTATGGGGCGTATAACCTGAATCCCTTTCTCGTGAGTGTGGAACTGGTACCCATGCTGGTGGTCGAACAGGGAGAGGTCGCCGTGATCAAGGCATACGTGGGACTTGTCACACAGGATACCTCGGGCGTTGAATTCAAGTTCGGTTCCCTGGTCCGTCCCGGGCATCGCGGCGTCTGGCAGGAACCGCTCCGAACCGGCAAGTATCCCATCAATCCCCACTGCTACCAGGCGGAGATCGTTCCCACCTCCATCCTGACATTGAACTGGGCGGATGCCGTTTCCCATGCCCACGACCTGGATGCCCAGTTGCAGCCCATTATCGCAAAGAGCCGCGAGGGATTCGAGTTTTCCATCGATCTCCAGGTTCAGATTCACATTGCCGACACCCAGGCGCCCTGGGTCATTTCCATGGTGGGAACCATGAAGAACCTGGTGAACGAAGTCCTGCAGGCAGCCGTGGGAAACCACTTTCGCGATAAGCTCCAGAGCATGCCCGCCATCCGCTTTATCGAAACCCGCCAGCAGGTCCAGGTCGAGGCACTGGAGCATATTCAGGATAAATTGAAACAGTATAACGTGGAAACACCCGGGGTTTACATCCAGGACGTGGTTCTCCCCGACGCCCTGGTCAAAGTCCTCACCGAACGCGAGATCGCCAACCAGGAGATCGAAACATACAGAAAACAGGAGGAATCCCAGAGGCAACGCATCACCATGGAGAAATCCAAGGGTACGGCCGATATGCAGAGCGAACTGGCCAGGTCCCAGGTTTCCATTGACATCAAGTCGAACAACGCTGCGGCTCGAAAGGCGGAGGCGAACGGCGAGGCCGATTATATCGAAAAAACCGGAGCGGCCCAGGGAGCCAGGGTACGATCCATAGGAATGGCCCGGGCCGAGGCCTTCAAAGCCCAGGTTCAGGCCCTGGGACAGATGCCGACCGCCCTGGTGAACGTTGCCAGCGCCCTTTCTGAGGGACAGAACAAATTCGTCCCCGAGGTGCTCGTGACCGGAGGAGGCGGATCCCTGGAAGGCCTGGCATCGGTTCTCACGAAACACTTCATGGGGCCGGCAGCTGATAAGATCCCTCCGGGTCAGGCGGGATCGAAGGATAAGACACCGGAGTCGAGTACCCGGAGACCGAAAACGGAACCCGGCTCTCCAAAGAATAAGGATGAGAATACAGAGGCCCCGGATGTCATGAAGTCGCTCCCGAAATCCATCGATCCCGCGTAAGCGAAACCATGGCAATCGATAACAAAATTCGCAGAAGGTTCGAATTTCTTCCCGGGGAGAAGGTATATCATGAGATCCGAAGAGTGGGGTTGTGTTCCAGCTATTCACCTCCTTCAAGCAGCCTGGCGTTTTCCATACCTTTCTTCCTCAGAATGTCCCTTCATATAACGGATCGAAGAGTGGTTTTGCTTGCATGGATGTTCGGATTGCTGGTGCAGGAGTACAGCGCCTGGTTTCCGGATTGCTCTCCGGAAAACGATACGGAGATCGTGAAATCAGCCCGGTTGGGGCACGCCCGGATCGCGGGTCCGTATCTGGAAATTATAACCGGAAACGATCACCGTCAAGGCTGGCATCGGTTTCTCTGTTCACCGGAGATCAGGGGGCGTTACTACATGAAAAGTCCCGAGCCGCTGTACGATGCCGTACGGTCGGGATTGAGCAGGTTTGACGGGTGGAGATCTCGATCATGAATTAAGGAAAATATGGTGGAAGAAAAAGAATTCAAGGGAGATAAAAAACTCCCGATGACCAGCCTTCTGGCACGGCCGGAAAGAAAGCTGATCGATCATTACGTTCCAAAATTTCCCAAATCCATAGAAGGGTATCATCTCACCCTCATGACCATACCCTGGAGCGCCGGAATGATCCTGTTCGGATACCTGGCAAAGGG